>Ga0255344_1000057_pt1 | contig 181072 bp, 176 predicted proteins | sample wastewater_treat_5_FD_192414 | JGI IMG/M metagenome (GOLD analysis project Ga0255344, IMG submission 192414) | Wastewater microbial communities from Lulu Island WWTP, Vancouver, Canada - plant18 | ecosystem: Engineered > WWTP > Wastewater > Unclassified | place: Canada: Vancouver, British...
ATTCGCGTTTGCTTCGCGGACTCATCGTCATGGCTCCTGGAGAAAGTCTCTCTCCCGGTAACATGAATTATGAGTCAACGACCATTATGCATCTTCACCTCCGGTAACATTTATTGTGAGGCAATTCGCGAGACGACAATCGTCTTGACACTTGGAGGGGATACCAGTATAAAGCCATCCACGTTTTTTCGATCAAGCGGGGGTGGGGCGTCGGTTATCAGGCTGGAGAAAGGGGCCGCGGGCTTTTTTATATGGGAAAAACGAGACAGATCAGAAAAATACTCATTGCAAATCGAGGCGAGATCTCGGTACGGATCATGCGGACGGCCAAGGAACTGGGGATCGGCTCCGTCGCCGTCTACGAAAAGCCCGACAGCGAGGCTTATTTCATCCGCCTGGCCGACGAAGCCATTTTGATCGGCGACGGGCCCCGAAAGGACTACCTCGACATCGAACGGCATATCTGGGCGGCCCGCAAATCCGGCGCGGACGCCATTCACCCCGGGTACGGCTTTCTCGCGGAAAACCCGGATTTTTCCGCCGCCTGCGAGCGGGAGGGCATTCTCTTCATCGGGCCTCCTCCGGAGGTCATCCGGGCCCTGGGCGACAAGGTCGTCGCACGGGAAATGATGAAAAAGGCGGGCATTCCCTTCATCCCGGGAACGGATAACCTGCCGCCGGGGGACGAGGGGATCCGCGACGCCGTGGCCTTCGGCAAAAAGAACGGCTATCCCATCATGTTGAAGGCCTCTCTCGGCGGCGGCGGTCGGGGTATCCGAAAGGTGGAGGGCGAGCCCGACCTTCTGGTGCAGCTTCCCCTGGCAAGAACGGAAGCCCGCTCGGCCTTCGGCAACGAGAGTATCTACATCGAGAAATGCATCACCGCCCCCCGGCACGTGGAGATCCAGATCCTGGCCGATCAGAAGGGCAACGTCATCCACCTCGGTTCGCGGGATTGCTCCATCCAGCGCAGGCATCAGAAACTGCTGGAGATCGCGCCGGCCGATCTGCCGCCCTCCGTTCGTGAGGCCATGTACGAAGCCGCCATGGCGGCGGCCCGGCAGGCCCGGTACGTCAATGCGGGAACGGTGGAGTTCCTCGTGGATTCCCGGACGAACGAATTCTGGTTCATGGAAGTCAACACGCGTCTCCAGGTGGAGCACACCGTCACGGAGGAATTGACGGGCGTGGACATCGTCCGGGAGCAGATCCGGATCGCCGAGGGACATGAGATCGACATCCCCGCCGAGCGCGTCCATCTTCACGGGAAGGCCGTCCAGGTGCGCATCAACGCGGAAGACCCGAAAAACAACTTCATGCCCGAAGGGGGGAAAACGGTCGAGGTGTACCAGTCTCCCGGCGGCCCCGGTATCCGGCTCGACGGCGTCGTCTACCAGGGCTACACCATCCCCACGGACTACGACTCCCTGATGGTCAAGATGACCGTGCGGGGCTATGACTGGGAACAGACGATCGGTCGGCTCAAGAGGGCGCTCCTCGGCTTTTTGATCGTGGGGCCCAAGACGACGATCCCCTTCTATCTGGCCATCTGCGATGAACCCGATTTCATAAAAGGAAAGTACGATACCGGCTACATCGAGACCCACCCCGCGATCTTCGACTACCCGGAAGCGGAGCGCGAGATCGCGAAGCTGGCCAAGCTCGTCGCCGACATCCATGTAAAGAAGATCAATCCCTTCGCCTATTAAAAAACGGGGTCTAGGGTATCGGATACAGGGCACCAGGAAAAAAAGGACAAGAAATCGCATGGCAAAGAAGCAAGCAGACATAAGCGATGTGAGAATTTCCCCCCGGGAGCTGAAGGAGCACGGGGTCAAATACGTCCTCGATAAGATCCGCAGGTCGAAGGGCTATTTCATGACGAACACCGAGAGGGATCTTTCGCAGTCCGATTTCAAGAACAGGGTCATGCCGCACACCCAGATCCTCGTGGCCGAGGAGCGGAACGCCTGCGGTTATTTCTCCATCGAGATCAGCGGCGGGGCGTCGGTCCACGTGGACATGCTCCGCAGGCAGATCGACCCGATTGAGAAACTCCAGGTCCTGGGCTCTCTGATGCCCGACACGATGTTCCAGACCCTCTGCCGCGGGATCAACCTCTTCGGATACAGGCCCTATCCGGAAAACGTCATCCGCCTGACGGTGCGGGCCTTTGCCCCTTACGTCCAGGTCTGGAGAGTCTTTGACTTCCTGAATCACGTGCCCAACATGGTGCCCGTGTTCGAGGAGGTCCGGGCCGCGGAGCGCATTCTGGAACCCTCCATCTGCTTCTCCACGGGCCCGGAGCACACCGACGCCTACTACGTGAAAAAGGTGTCGGAGATACTGGATGTCACCGGTCCCGAGGTCATCCTCTGCATCAAGAATCACGCCGGTCTCGGAACGGCCAGGAGGATCGGTGACCTCGTCAGGGCGATCCTGCAGAGGTTCCCCGATCTTATCATCCACTATCACGGACACAACACCGACGGAAACGACATCGGCAGAACCGTCGAGGCCGTCCGGAACGGCGCAAAGATCGTCAACGGCGGGGACCACGCCTTCACGGGTTTCTACGGCCCGCCGCCGCTTCTGACCATCGTGGAAACCCTGGAGGATTACGGGCACCGCGCCGTCGGGATCAACAAGCAGGCCGTCATTGACACGTCGAACAAGCTGAGGCCCGAGCGGGAGTACTACAAGGATTTCGAATCGCAGTTCCTCGGTTTCGACCCCACCGTCCAGATCCACAAGCTTCCCGGGGGGGCCACGGGTTCGAGTTTCGAGCAGGCCGTGAAGGGGGGATTCCTGCACCTCATGCCGCACATACTGCAGAACGAGCTTCCCCGTGTGCAGGTGGAACTGGGAAACTGGTGGAGCGTCACGCCGGGCTCGCAGATCCTCTGGACGACGGCCGTGAACAACGTGCTGAAACCGCCACGCTACAAGACCGCGAACGACGACCTGAAGAGCCTCATGCTCGGCCGCTACGGGGAATTTCCGTTCTATCGCCCGGCCGACGAGATCTACGAAGCCGTCTTCGGTCCCGACTGGAAGAAGACCCTTGAGCGGGACGGGGGCTACCAGAAGATCGAGGACGTGGACCTGGAAATCGAAAGAAGGGTGCTCGAAAAAAGGCTGGAGCGCAGGGCCACGGAAAACGAACTGGTCCTCTATCTCCAGCACCCGAACGACGCCGTCAACTTTTTCAAATTCCAGGAGAAATACGGCAAGTCCTGGGTCCTGCCGCCGAAAATCTGGTTCAAGAAAGGGGGCTTCAACCTCGGCGATACCTTCGAGTTCCCCGATGCCTACGGGAAGCTCCACTCCCTGATCATCGGCCCCCAGCGAAAGACGAGCAGCGGCGATGTGGTGACCTACGTCGTCGTCGATCACCACCCGGAACCCATCCTCACCGAGATGGAGCAGGAGGGCGAGAAGGTCGTCCGGAAGGCGACCCTCTCCCCGAAAGAGATCGAGGCCCTTGCGCAGGCGGGCGACATCCGCTCGCCGATCAAGGGCACGGTGAACGAGATCCCTGTATCCGACGGGGAAGATGTCCTGGCCGGCCAGGTTCTGATCATCCTCGAGGCCATGAAGATGCTCAACAACGTCGTCTCCTTGATCAACGGGAAGGTCTCGGAGGTCATCGTGTCTCCGGGGGATCAGGTGGACGTCGGCGATCCGCTCATGGTCGTCAAAAGGGCCCCCGAGGGTGCCGTGGGCAGTCACGGCTCGACCAAGAAGCACTGAAGAGGCAACACCGCCCTCGCCGGAGATGGTTGCGGGAGAGCTTTCCCCGCATACGATGGTGCCGCCGGGGGCATCGAATAATGCTTGACTTTTTTATTTTTTTTGTGATAGGGAAATCGCCAATTGACGGCTGATTCGCACCCATAAAAAGGATACGAAGTCGGTCTGGTTTCTTCGGCAGACAGCTGGCGTACTTCCCAATCGTTGGATCAGGGCGGTATAGAATTTAAGTTCGCGGTTTACTCCCCCAAAGACCATCTTTGAGACGAGCTAAAATGCAGAATAATTTCTATACCTTCCTTATTATTCCGCAAAAAAAGGGGCCGCCGAAAAAAATAACGGTCTCCCGGCGTCTCGTCAAGAATCTCCTCGTTTTATCCGCCTTCGCCTTCATCGCATCCATCTATTTCGCCCTCGATTACGCATCCATCAAACGGGACAAGGCCGAGGTCCTGAGCCTGAGGGAACTCACGGAAAACCAGAAGGTCGAGATCGACAAGATGACCGAGAAGATCGGCCAGTTTGAGCAGAAGATGGCCGATCTTCAGCAGTTCGACGAGAAGATACGGCTCCTGGCCCAGGAAATGAACAAGAAGACGCGGATCGCTCTGAAGCCGTCGACGAGGAAGAATCTCGCGGAAGTGCTGGGCGTCGGCGGGCCGATACCCGAAGACGAGGCCCAGGGCGCGGGCGTCGACCGGATGAACCAGCACATGGACCGCCTGCTCGAGGAGGCCGGCTACCGGGAGGAAAGTTTCCGGGACCTTCTCGAGTTCCTCAAGAAGCAGAAGTCGATCCTGGCCTACACGCCGTCCATCTGGCCCGTCCGGGGGTGGGTCACCTCCGAATTCGGCTTCAGGAAATCCCCCTTCACGGGCCGGAGGGAGTTCCACAAGGGAATGGACATCGCCGCGAAGCTGGGGAAAGAGGTTGTGGCTCCGGCCGATGGAATCGTTGCTTCCGTTGACCGTGAACACGGCATGGGAAACACCGTTCAGATCTCCCACACAAACGGCCTGGCGACCGCTTACGGACATCTGCTCAAATGTGCCGTCCGCAAGGGGCAGGTCATACGAAAAGGGGACATCATCGGTTATGTGGGTAACTCCGGTCGCAGCACGGGGTCTCATCTCCACTACACGGTTCTACTCAACGGCGTGCCCGTCAATCCGAGACCCTATTTGCCCTGATTGTTTAATCTCATCCCTTTACAAACCTTCCTGTTCTGTTTATAATAAAAGCAATTTCCGGTGAGTTATATGCCGGTTTTTTTTTGAGGTTTATCCATGTTCGACATGCTGAAGAATATCATCGGCAGTAAAAACGAGCGGGAGCTCAAGCGCCTGACCCCCCTTTTGGAGGAGGTCAACGCCTTTGAGCCGGTCCTGAGAAAACTGAGCGACGCCGGGCTCAGGGCCAAGACCGCCTATTTCAAGGAAAAGCTGGCCGGCGGCGAAACTCTGGATGACATCCTCACGGAGGCCTTTGCCGTCGCGAGGGAAGCCGCCCGGCGGACTGTGGGGATGAGACCCTTCGATGTCCAGGTCATCGGGGGGATCGTCCTGCACGAGGGCAAGATCGCCGAGATGAAGACGGGCGAGGGCAAAACCCTGGCGGCCACCATGCCCGTCTATCTCAATGCGCTCTCGGGCGAGGGGGTTCACATTGTCACCGTCAACGACTACCTGGCCAGGCGCGACGCCGCATGGATGGGCCCCATCTACGCTTTCCTCGGTCTGACCGTCGGGACCATCGTCCACGGGTTGTCGGACGAGGAGCGGCGAAAGGCTTACGGGGCCGATGTGACCTACGGAACGAACAACGAGTTCGGCTTCGACTATCTCCGGGACAACATGAAATTTTCCCTGGATCAATACGTCCAGAGGCCTTTCAACTACGCCATCGTGGACGAGGTCGACAGCATCCTCGTCGACGAGGCAAGGACCCCTCTCATCATTTCGGGCCCGTCGGAGGAGTCGACGGACAAGTACTACCGGATCAACCAGGTGATTCCGTCCCTGAAGAGGGAGAAGGACTACAACATCGATGAGAAATCCAGGACCGTCGCCCTCACCGAGGAAGGCGTCGCACGGGTCGAGGGTCTCCTGAAGGTCAAGAACCTTTATGAACCGAGGAACATGGAGATTCTCCACCACGTGAACCAGGCGCTCCGGGCCCACACGCTTTTCAAGCGGGACGTGGACTATGTCGTGAAGAACAACGAGGTGATCATCGTCGACGAATTCACGGGCCGGCTCATGCCCGGAAGGCGTTACAGCGACGGGCTGCATCAGGCCCTGGAAGCCAAGGAACGCGTTCGGATCGAACGGGAGAACCAAACGCTCGCCACGGTGACCTTCCAGAACTATTTCAGAATGTACAAGAAGCTCGCCGGGATGACCGGGACGGCCGACACGGAAGCCGCGGAGTTCAGGGAGATCTATAAGCTGGACGTCGTCGTCACGCCGACGAACATGCCCATGATCCGGGAGGATCATCCCGACGTCGTCTACAAGACGGAAAAGGAAAAGTTCAAGGCCGTCATCGAGGAGATCAAGGAACTTCACGGGCAGGGGAGACCCGTCCTGGTCGGGACCATTTCCATCGAAAAATCGGAGCTCCTGAGCCAGCTCCTCTCCAGAACGGGAATCAAGCATCATGTCCTCAACGCAAAAAATCACGAGCGCGAAGCCGAGATCGTCGCCCAGGCCGGGCAGATGGGGGCCGTGACCATCTCGACGAACATGGCCGGCCGCGGGACCGACATCCGGCTCGGAGCCGGCGTGGCGGAGCGGGGCGGCCTTCACATCCTGGGGACGGAACGGCACGAAAGCCGCCGCATCGACAATCAGCTCCGCGGGCGTTCAGGCCGCCAGGGGGATATGGGGTCTTCGAGGTTTTACCTCTCTCTCGAGGACGATCTTTTGCGGATCTTCGGCGGTGAGAAGATCTCCTCGATCATGGACCGCATCGGCTTTGAGGAAGACCAGCCGATCGAGCACGGCCTCCTGTCGAAGGCCATCGAGAACGCCCAGCGCAGGGTCGAGGGGCATAACTTCGACATCCGGAAACACCTCCTGGAATTCGACAACGTGATGAACCGCCAGAGAGAGGTCATCTACGGCCAGCGCAAGACGGTGCTCAAGGGCGAGGAACTCTGGACCGTCGTGGAGTCCATGCTGGAGGACGTGGCCGGGGAGTTCATTGAGACATACATGGCCGAGAAGGTACACCCCGAGGAGTGGGATCTGAAGGGGCTCGAGGACGCCTTCCGGCGTCAGTTCGGTCTCGTCATTCCTTTTTCGCAGATGGCTCACAACGGCGGGATCAACCGGGAGACGGCCGCCGAGAAAATCGTCACGGAAGTGCTCGCCCACCTGAGGAAAAAGGAGGAAGATTTCGGCAGACCGCTCATGGATTACATCATGCGGATGATCATGCTCCAGTCCATCGACTCGCACTGGAAGGATCACCTCCTGTCGATGGATCACCTGAGGGAGGGGATCGGGCTGCGGGGCTACGGCCAGAAGGATCCTGTCCGCGAATATCAGAAGGAAGGCTACGAGATGTTCATGGACATGGTGGAGCGTGTCAAGGAGGATTCCCTCCGCAAGCTCAGCCTTGTTCAGATCCGCAGGGAGGAGGCGGCGGAGGAACTCTACGATCGTTCCACACGGGACTATGTCATGAGTCACGCCGAATCGGGGAAGCCTCTGCAGCCCGAGAAGAAGGAGGGGAAAAAGGTGGGCAGAAACGACCCCTGTCCCTGTGGTAGCGGAAAGAAATACAAGAAATGCTGCGGGAAATAGGCATCAGGCGCCGGGCACCAGGCTTCGGGTAAAAGAAAGAGACTGAAGAAAAATGACGACGGGTGAACGGAAAATCGAGGTTAATGGATTTCTGGCCGGCGGCGTCGAGGCGGGCATCAGGGAGCCGGGTCGAAAAGACCTGGCGCTTCTCTACTCCGAGGTGCCGGCCGCTGCGGCGGCGGTCTTCACGAAAAGCGCCGTGAAGGCCGCTCCGGTCCTGCTGGACATGCAAAGGATCCGCAAAGGGAGGGCGCAGGCCATCGTCATCAACAGCGGAAACGCCAATGCCGCCACAGGAAGGCCGGGTTACCGTGACGCCGTGGAAATGGCCGGGGCCGTTGCCCGCAGGACCGGCTTGAGAGAGGATCTCGTCCTGGTGGCCTCCACGGGAGTCATCGGGAAGCGGCTTCCCCTGGAGAGGATCATCGCCAGCATGGACTCTCTCGTCAGGGGTCTCAAGCCTTCCGGAATCGCCGATGCCGAAGAGGCAATCATGACCACCGACTCTTTTCCGAAGATCGAATTCCGGAAAATCCTCCTGGGATCGCGAACCGTGACCCTTTGCGGACTGGCCAAGGGGGCCGGTATGATCGAACCTCACATGGCCACCATGCTGTCCTTCGTTCTCACCGATGCCGCCGTGCAGCCCGGCTGCCTGAGGACCCTTTTGAAGAGGGCCTGCGACCGGACCTTCAACTGCATCAGCGTGGACGGCTGCATGAGCACCAACGACACGGTCATCATCCTTGCCAACGGCAAGGCGGGCAACCGGCCGCTCACGGAATCCTCGAAGGAGCTGCGCCGCTTCGAACTGGCTCTTACCGGGGTCATGGAAGGGCTCGCCCGCTCCATCGTGAGGGACGGCGAAGGGGCAACCAAAGTCATCGAGATCGTCGTCCAGGGTGCCAGAAACGAGAGGCATGCCCGCAGAGTGGCCTACGGCATCGCCAACTCGAATCTCGTCAAGACCGCCTTCTTCGGCAGGGACCCCAACTGGGGCAGGGTGATCGCCGCCATCGGCGCATCGGGCGTTCCCGTCACGCCGGAGTCCATCGAAGTCCTCTACGACGACCTCCGGCTCTTTCGGAAGGGCTGCGGTGTCCCCGTCGATGCGAAGCGCCTGGAGGCGGTGATGGCCCGGGACGAAGTAAAAATCACCGTCCGGCTCGGTATGGGATTGAAATCAGCGAGGATTTTCTGTTCCGACCTCTCCTTCGACTATGTCAGGATCAATGCGCATTATACGACCTGACCGATGCTTTTTGTCTTGATCATTCCGGGGCTTTGTGTTATTCGTCGGCGCTAAACACGCACACTTTCCGACGGACCGGGGCGTGGCTTTTTTTTGAAAGCTGCCCGGCCGGTTGACGAAGGTGGTGGACTCAACGCAAGAAAGGAGATTTCAGTATGTCGGCAGTATCCATGAAACTTCTGCTCGAGTCGGGCGTCCACTTCGGGCACCAGACCAACAAGTGGAACCCCAAGATGAAACCCTACATCTTCGGAGCGAGGAACGGCATCTATATCATCGACCTCCAGCAGACCGTCGAAATGTTCAAAACGGCCTACCACTTCGTGGCGGACACGGTCTCCGCCGACGGAGAACTGCTCTTCGTCGGAACGAAGAAGCAGGCTCAGGAGTCGATCCGGGAAGAGGCGGAACGATGCGGCATGCCCTATGTGAACTACCGGTGGCTGGGCGGGATGCTGACCAATTTCTCCACGATCAAGAAGAGCATCGACCGGCTGAACGAGATTGATGAACTGCTCAACAGCGACAGGATCAATCTTTTCCCGAAAAAGGAAATCCTGAAGTTCCAGAAAGAACGCGAAAAACTCGTCAAGGTCCTCGGCGGCATTCGTCGCATGCGGGGTTTTCCCGCCGCCGTTTTCGTGGTGGACCCGAAGAAGGAAAGCATCGCCGTTCACGAGGCGAGAAAACTGAAGATACCCGTCGTGGCCATCGTGGATACCAACTGCGACCCCGACGAGGTGGATTACATCATTCCCGGAAACGACGACGCCATCCGGGCGATCAAGCTCTTCGCCTCCAAGATCGCCGATGCCGTTCTGGAGGGCAGGAAACGCTTCGAGGAAAAGGTTCAGGCCGAGTCGGACAAGGGGGCGGTGGTGGAAACCGGGACCGCCGAAGCCGCGGAAGCCGATGTGCCTGAGAGTGTCGAGACGAAAGACGCGGCATCGGATGGTCCGGAGTCGCGGTAGAGGACGGATAACCAGAAGCGAACGGAGGTAGGTGAACATTGAACATTTCGGCTGAGAAGGTCAAGGAACTGAGAGAGAAGACAGGGTCGGGTATCATGGATTGCAAGGAAGCCCTGAAGGTCGCCGGGGGCAACTTCGACAAGGCCATCGAATACCTGCGTGAGAAGGGGATGTCTGCGGCCACAAAGAAATCATCCCGGGCCACCAAGGAAGGTGCCGTCACGTCTTATATCCACATGGAAGGCAAGGTCGGCGTCATGGTCGAGTTGAACTGCGAAACGGATTTCGTGGCCAAGACGCAGGACTTCCGGGGTCTGTCGAAAGACATTGCCATGCACATCGCCGCCATGAACCCCCTTTACGTCCGGCCGGAGGACGTGCCCGCGGAGGTCATCGAGCAGGAGAAGGGGATCTACAGGAAACAGGCCCTGGCGGAAGGGAAGCCGGAGAAGATCTTCGAGAGGATCATCGAAGGGAAGCTCAAGAAATATTATGAGGACGTGTGCCTCATGAATCAGCGTTTCATCAAAGACCAGGACATGACCATCGAAAAGCTCATCAGGAACGCCATCGCCAAGACGGGAGAAAACATCGTTATCCGTCGTTTCGTGCGTTACCAGCTCGGGGGATAGACTTTCCCTATGAAGCGTTGGACTGCTTTCGTTAAAGTATTGCTTCAGGGTTCTTTTTCATGAAACCAGTCTATCAGAGAGTGCTTTTAAAAATCAGCGGCGAAGCGTTGATGGGAAGCCGTGCTTTCGGCATCGACCCCGCGATGGTCCGGTACATCGCCGGTGAAATCAGGGGGGTCAACCGCCTGGGCGTTCAGCTCGGCGTGGTCGTCGGCGGGGGAAACATCTTCCGGGGGATCGAATCCGGCTCCAGGGGGATCGAGAGAGCGACAGCGGATCACATGGGGATGCTCGCGACGGTCATCAACAGCCTCGCTCTGCAGGGCGCGCTCGAGGGAATCGGCGTCGACAGCCGCGTGCAGTCCGCCATCGAAATGAGACAGGTCGCGGAACCCTACATCCGACGTCGGGCCGTCCGGCACCTGGAGAAGGGCCGGGTCGTGATCTTCGCCGCGGGCACCGGCAATCCCTATTTCACCACCGATACGGCGGCTTCGCTGCGGGCGGCGGAGATCCACGCCGCGATGCTCCTGAAGGCGACGAAGGTCGACGGTGTCTACGACAGCGACCCCCTGAAGGATCCCAGGGCGAAGATGTTCCGCAGGATCACTTATACCGATGTTCTGGCGAAGAACCTCAGGGTGATGGACGCAACGGCCGTCTCTCTCTGTCGTGAAAACAGGATTCCCGTGAGGGTGTTCAATCTCGGGAAGAAGGGGAACATCCGGGACGCCGTATGCGGCAAACCCGTCGGAACGATCGTCGAGGAATGACATCATGGCGACAAAGGACAAGATATTCCTGGAACTGAAGGACAACATGGAGAAGGGGACCCGATTTCTGGAAAAGTCCCTGAGCAAGGTTCGAACGGGACGGGCATCCCTCTCCCTCCTGGACGGCATCAAGGTGGAGTATTACGGTACGCCGACCCCTTTGAACCAGGTGGCCACCCTCTCCGTACCGGAGAGCCGCCAGATCCTCATCTCGCCGTGGGACGTCAGTGTCATCGGTGCCATCGAAAAGGCCATCCAGAAATCCGATCTGGGGCTCACGCCCGTAAACGACGGGAAGGTGATCCGTATCAACATCCCGCCTCTCACGGAGGAACGCCGCAGGGAACTGGCGAAGGTTGTGAAAAAAACCGTCGAAGAAGGCAAAGTGGCCCTGAGGAACATCCGCCGGGATGCCAACGAACAGCTGAAAAATCTCAAAAAAACCAACGAGATCTCGGAGGATGAGCTTTTCAAATACCAGTCGGAAGTCCAGAAAATCACCGACGACTACATCAAGAAAGCCGACGAGATCTTCAGCGCGAAAGAAAAAGAGATCATGGAGATTTGATCGTCAGACGGACCGCTGTCCCAGAAAGGAGCCTTCGGGCTCCTTCTTTTTTCAGAGCCGTTCCTCAAACAGGCCTTGCAAAGAGGGGCGCGCTATGATACTTCAACGAAAAAAGTCAAAAATAATAAATAAATAGGTCTTATGACCCTGTCGGACCGGGAAAACCTTCCAGAGCATATCGCCATCATCATGGACGGAAACGGGCGGTGGGCTCAAAAGCATGCCCTGGGGCGGATCGCCGGTCACCGGAAGGGGTCCGAGGCGGTCCGGCGGGTCGTCCGGGCATGCCGGAAACTGGGGATCAAGTATCTGACGCTGTATGCTTTTTCATCGGAAAACTGGTCCCGCCCGGAGGAAGAAGTCAGCGCACTCATGAGTCTCCTGATCCGGTATCTCCGGTCAGAGGAAAAAGAGCTTCTGGACAACGGCATCCGGCTGACGGCCATCGGAAACATAGCGGCCCTGCCCGATCGGGTGAAGAAGACCCTGCAGAAGACCATGGACGGAACAGCCGGAAACAGGGAGATGACCCTGGTGCTGGCCCTCAATTACGGCGGCAGGGATGAGATTCTGGAAGCCGCCCGTAAGGCGCTGGCGGAGCGCGACCGGGGAAGACTCGTGCCGGGGGACCTGACGCCGGAGCTTTTTTCCTCCTATCTCTACACGGCCGGCATACCCGACCCGGACCTTCTGATCCGGACCAGCGGGGAGTACCGTGTGAGCAATTTTCTGCTCTGGCAGACGGCGTACACGGAATTCTTTTTCACCGATGTCCTCTGGCCGGATTTCAGTGAAGAGGACCTGACCGAAGCGATTTCAGACTATCAGAGACGGGAGAGGCGATTCGGCCTCACCAGCGAGCAGTTGCAACGCAAAAAGCATGATTAGTTCTCATCTCAAGCGGTGGATCACGGCGGTGGTCGCCGTACCGATCCTTGTCCTACTCATCATCTGTGCCTCCGATATCGTCTTCGCGCTTTTCGTGACGGCCGTCATTGTCGGCGGCGTTCTCGAATACAACCGGCTTGTGTTCAACGAGAGGTCGGGGGCCGAAAAGGCGCAGACACTGCTTTTCGCAGTGCTTTTGCCTCTGGCGGCCTCCTTCAAGAACACCCGGCTCATGCTCGGCTGCGTGACGGCCGGTGCCGTCCTCGCCGCGGTCTGTTACCTTTTCGGTAGGGCCTGGCGGGGAGACTTCGATCTTTCATCCCCGGCCAGGGTCCTTCTGGGGGTCCTCTACGTTCCGCTCCTGCTTTCGCACCTCATCCTTCTTCGAAACGGACCCGACGGTGTCCACTGGGTTTTTCTCATCATCGTCATCGCCTTTGCCGGGGATGTGGCCGCCTTTTACATCGGCCGGACCTTCGGCAGGAGAAAGCTCTCTCCCGCGGTGAGCCCGGGCAAAACCGTCGAGGGCATCTTCGGCCTCGCGGCGGGAAGCGTCCTCGGCGCGGTCGCCTACCAGTTCTTCTTTTTCCCGCAGATACCGATGGCACATGCCGCCATGATGGGATTCATCGGGTCGCTGGTCGGCCAGATGGGGGACCTTTTCGAATCATCGATCAAGCGTTCCTCGGGCGTGAAAGACTCGGGCATGATTCTGCCCGGTCACGGGGGGATTCTCGACCGGATCGACTGCCTGCTGTTCATCATCCCCCTCGTGTATTATTACAGGGCCTTTGTAATCGCATGAAGAAGATCTCCGTCCTCGGTTCAACGGGATCCATCGGGGTGAGCGCCCTCGAGGTCATCGAGCAAAACCCTTCCTCCATCGGCGTCCTGGGGCTTGCCGGCGGCAGGAATGTCGAGCGCCTGAGGGCGCAGATCGAAAAATTCAGGCCCGTCGCTGTCGCCATGATGGATGAGGACCATGCCGTCCAATTGAAAAACCGGCTCGGGCCGTCGAATCGCACGAGTGTTCTCTGGGGGATGGAGGGGTACCGGGAGGTCGCGACGCTTCCCGGGACGAGCATGGTGGTCTCGGCGATCGTCGGTGCGGCGGGACTTCTGCCCACCCTGGATGCGATCGAGGCCGGGAAAGACATCGCCCTGGCCAACAAGGAGACGATGGTGATGGCCGGTCGCATCGTGACGGAGAAGGCCCGGAGTCGCGGGGTCCGGATCCTGCCCGTCGACAGCGAACACAGCGCCGTCTTCCAGTGTCTGCAGGGGCAGCGCAGGGAGGCGGTTCAAAAGATCATCCTGACGGCCTCCGGCGGCCCTTTTCTGAAATGGCCTCTGGAGAAGCTGGCCGACGTCACCGTCGATGACGCGCTCCGGCACCCGAACTGGGTCATGGGGAAAAAAATCACGATCGACTCCGCATCGATGATGAACAAGGGTCTCGAAGTCATCGAAGCCCAGTGGCTCTTCGATGCCGATATCGACACGATCGAGATCCTGATCCACCCGCAGAGCATCGTGCATTCCATGGTGGAATATACCGACGGTTCGGTCATCGCCCAGCTCGGTGTCCCCGACATGAAGGGCCCGATCTCCTACGCGCTTTTCCATCCCGGCCGCTGTCCGGGCGGACTGACCCGACTGGATTTGACGGCGATCGCACGGCTGGAATTTTTCCCGCCGGACTTCGAGCGCTTCCCCTGCCTGCGGCTGGCCTATGAGGCGGGGAGAACGGGAGGCACCCTGCCCGCCGTCATGAATGCGGCGAACGAGGTGGCCGTGAGTGCTTTTATCGAACAAGAAATCCATTTTACAGACATCCCGGCCGTGATCGGAAAAACCATGGCTCTCCACGGGGTCAAAGAAGCGGCCTCCATCGGAGACGTGCTGGAAGCGGACCGGTGGGCCCGGGTCACCGGGGAGGAAATCATCCAAAATTCAAAGGGGAATATCTGATGGGAATCAGTATCGTGTCCGTTGTCGTCCTGCTGGGCGTCCTGATCTTCGTCCACGAGTTCGGCCACTTCATCGTGGCCAAGCTCATGGGTGTGGGTGTCCTGAAATTCTCGCTCGGCTTCGGCCCCAAACTCATCGGAAGGCGCGTGGGGGAAACGGAGTACCTTCTGTCCGCCGTGCCGCTGGGCGGTTACGTGAAACTCCTCGGAGAGTCGGAATCCGACCGCGTCTCACCGGAAGATGAAAAGAGGTCCTTTTCCAGGCAGAACGTCTGGCGAAGGATCGCGATCGTCATCTCCGGTCCGGCCTTCAATTTCCTCTTCGCCATCCTGAGCTTCGCCGTCATCCACATGGTCGGCATCCCCACCATGACGACCGATGTGGGCGGCGTCCAGGACGGGTCTCCCGCATACGTCGCGGGCATCCGGGAAGGGGACAGGATCATCGCCGTCGACGGCAAGACCATGACGCGCTGGAGTGATCTCGCAGACAGCATCACGTCGAGCGGCGGCCGGGAGCTCTCGATCACCGCGGAGAGGAACCAGGAGCGGTTCGAAGTCCGCCTCCGACCCGAACTCGCGGCGGGGAAGAACATCTTCGGGGAGGACGTGGATTCCTACAGGATCGGCGTGAGTTCGTCGACGAACACCTTCATCGAACGGCAGAACCCCGCGGCGGCGCTCTGGTCGGGCGTCCTCCAGACCTGGACGATCACGGAACTGACGCTTCTGAGCATCGTCAAGATGGTCGAAGGGGTCGTTTCCCCCAAGAACCTCGGGGGCCCCATTCTCATCGCGCAGATGGCCGGTGTGCAGGCCAAACGGGGAATCCTGAACTTCGTCTTTTTCATGGGCCTCCTCAGCATCAACCTGGGCGTCCTCAATCTCCTTCCCATCCCCGTGCTGGACGGCGGTCATCTCTTTTTCTACCTGATCGAGGTCGTCACGGGCCGGGAAGTCAACATCAAGTGGCGGGAAAGAGCCCAGCAGGTCGGGTTTGCGATCCTCATCATGCTGATCATCTTCGTCTTCTACAACGACATCCTCAGGCTCTTCGGAGAGTGACATGATGATCCTCGCCATCGACACGTCGACCCGTTCCGCCGGTATCGCACTGCTGAAGGACGAAGACGTCGTGGCCGAGTCCTTTTTCCGCCTCCGGGTCACCCATTCGGAACGGGTCCTGCCCGCCGTCGAGGCGATCCTGTCCGCGGCGGGGATGGCCGTTGAAGAGGTCCGGCTCTTTGCGGTGACCCACGGACCGGGCTCCTTCACGGGACTGCGCGTCGGGGCGGGGCTCGCCAAGGGCATGGCCCTGGGGACGGGGGGGGACATCATCGGCGTGTCCACCCTGGACGCCCTGGCACAGAACCTGGCCTTTGCCGCCCATCTCGTCTGCCCCCTTCTGGATGCCCGGAAAGGGCAGGTCTACACCTCCCTGTACAGACCGTCCCGGGTCGGGGGGCTGGAGAAGATCGAGCCCGATCAGGCCGTCGAGCCATCGTTCTTCCTGGAAAGGATCCGGGAACCCGTTATTTTCGTCGGCGACGGTGTGCCGGTGTACGGCCGCCTGATCCGGGAGATGCTCCCGTCACGTGCCTTTTTTGCCCCGGCCCACCTGCAGTTCATCAGGCCCTCGACCGTCGCTCTGCTGGGTCTCGAGAGGCACCGCAGGGGCGAGAGGGACGATCTGCTGACTTTCGCGCCCCGGTACCTCAGGCGTTCCGAGGCGGAGATCCGATCCGGCGGAGAACGCAAGTAGCCTTCGATCCTCCACTTTCGCCTTGAAATTTGATTTTCTAAGGCAGGCGGATATGATATAAGAAAAAACTCTCAGAAAGGGAGGGGTGTTCATGGACAAGCCTGAAGAACTATTGATTGCCAAACACATTCATCAGGACGATGAACTTCGAAGATCGGTGGAAGACCACCGGAATTTCGAAAAGGCCCTCGAGCAGTTCAACAAGCGGCTTTACCTGACGCCTGAAGAGGAGATGGAAAAGAAAAAGCTTCAGAAGATGAAGCTCATGAGCAAGGATAAAATATACCAGATCCTGAATAAATACCGTTAGAATATCCCGCGGACGCGGGCTGTTTGTGAAGCCGGGAAATGAAGGATAAAACAGGGTTCATCGTCAGGGAAGGTTTGCCTTTCGTCTATGTCACGGGCCTCGCGGGCATTCTGGCGGGGCTGACGGGTTTTTACGGCTTCGCGGTCTTCTGTTTCCTGGCGTCTCTTTTCTGTGCTTTTTTCTTTCGAAATCCGGAGCGCTACCCGCCGGCGGACGAGAGGACCTATGTATCACCGGCGGACGGGAAGGTGCTCCGGATCGATGACGTGGAGATGACCGACCCCATCGCGGGCCGCTTCAAGAAGGTCAGCATCTTCATGAATATCTTCAACGTCCACGTGAATCGCATCCCCTTCCCGGGGAGGGTCGAACGGGTTATTTATCGGGAGGGAAAATTTTTCTCGGCCAATCTGGACAAGGCTTCGGAGGATAACGAGAAGAACGCCGTCGTGATCGTCCAGGGCGACGGCCGGAAGTTCATGACGGTGCAGATCGCCGGTATCATCGCCCGGCGGATCATCTGCTGGATATCGGAAGGAATGAATGTGAGCCGGGGTGAACGATTCGGGCTCATCTGTTTCGGTTCCCGCGTAGAGGTCTTTCTGCCGCCCGGTGTCTCTGTCCTTGTTCAGGCGGGACAGAGGGTCAAAGCCGGTGAAACCCCCCTGGGACAGGACGATGAAAAATAGAGATCGATTGAGAAAAGAGCGTTTTTTCAGAAGAGGCCGGTTTTTCAAAAAGGAAAAAATGAAAAAGGGCATCTACATATTGCCCAATCTTTTCACGACGGCCAGTCTCTTCGCCGGCGTGTACTCCGTGGTTTCTTCCATCACGGGCCAGTTTGTCCACGCGGCGGTGGCGATCCCCATTTCGTTGATCCTCGACGGGCTGGACGGGAGAATCGCCCGGATGACGCGGACCACCTCCAAGTTCGGTGTCGAGTACGACTCGCTGGCCGATCTGGTGGCCTTCGGCGTGGCCCCGGCCGTCCTGGCCTACACCTGGTCGCTGTCCACCTACGGCCGGTGGGGCTGGCTCGTGGCAGCGCTCTTCGTGGCCTGCGGGGCCCTGCGCCTTGCCCGCTTCAACATCCAGATCACGGTCATTGACAGCCGGTTTTTCAACGGGCTGGCCATCCCGGCGGCGGCCCTGGTCGTGGCCACAACGGTCATGCTGTATGATTATATCGGCGGTACGGGTCCCTTCCACCATCCGGCCATCCTCGGGGGCGTCATTGTGCTGGCCCTGCTGATGGTGAGCAACGTCAAGTATTACAGCTTCAAGGACCTCAACCTGTTCACGCGGGAGCCCTTCCTGTCTTTCATCCTGCTGGTTCTTCTGCTCATCGTGGTCGTCGCGGAACCCCAGGTGATGCTCTTCACTTTCGCCGTCAGCTACGCCTTCTCCGGTCCGCTCTGGCTCGTCTTCAAGATGCTGAGGCGGATCCGGCACGGGGAAGCCCCAAAAGGCGAAATCGGTCACGAGCCGAGCAAACCGCAAACGTAGTGTCACAAAGGCGGCTGCCTTGCATCATTCTGTCACGGAGGTTGGATTCCACCATGCGCGAGTATCATGTGGCCGTGGTCGGCGCGACCGGCGCCGTCGGCAACGAGATGCTTTCCATTCTGGAGGAAAGAAAATTCCCGGTGAAGACGCTGACGCTTCTGGCGTCTGAACGATCGCTGGGCAAGGAACTCGAATTCAGGGGGAAAGCCCATCCCGTGAAGGTGCTCGGAGAGCATTCTTTCACGGGGGTCGAAATCGGCCTTTTTTCCGCCGGCGGAAGTATCAGCCAGAAGTTCGCGCCCATTGCAGCCGCCGCCGGCTGCGTCGTCATCGACAACACGAGTGCCTTCCGCTACGAGCCCGACATACCCCTGGTGGTGCCGGAGGTGAACCCGGGGAAAATCGCCGAATACAGGACACGGGGAATCATCGCGAACCCCAATTGCTCGACCATTCAGATGGTCGTTGCGCTGAAACCCATCCACGACGCGGTGAAGATCAAGCGGGTGGTCGTGTCGACCTATCAGTCCGTTTCGGGGACGGGCAGGAAAGCCATGGAAGAACTCACCGAACAGACAAGGGCTCTCATGAACTTCCAGGACCCCGTGGTCCGGGTCTATCCTCATCAGATCGCTTTCAACTGTCTGCCGCAGATCGATGTGTTCATGGAAAACGGATACACGAGGGAAGAGATGAAGATGATCTGGGAGACCCATAAGATCATGGGCGACGATTCGATCGCGGTGACGGCGACGACCATTCGAGTCCCCGTTTTCAGGGCGCACTCGGAGTCGGTCAACATCGAAACGGAGAAGAAGATCACGGCCGAAGAAGCCAGGGCACTGCTCTCGAAGGCGCCGGGCATCGTAGTCGTCGACGACCCGGGCAGGCGGGAATACCCCCTGGCGATCCACGCGGCGGGGAGGGATGAGACCTTCGTCGGCAGGATCCGAGAAGACACCTCCATTCCCAACGGTCTCAACCTGTGGATTGTTTCGGACAACCTCCGGAAAGGCGCGGCACTGAACACCGTTCAGATTGCCGAGATCCTGATCCGGGATTACCTGAAATAACCCTGTTTCGTCATGCGTATTATCGGAGGCCGGGCAAAAGGTCTGACCCTGTATTCACCGAGGGGCCTTTCCCTGAGGCCGACGTCCGATCGGCTCCGGGAGTCCGTCTTTAACATACTGTCCGGCCTGGACGGCAGATCTTTCCTCGACCTCTATGCCGGTTCCGGCAGCATGGGGCTCGAGGCGCTGAGCAGGGGCGCTTCCAGGGTCGTGTTCGTCGAGAAGAACCGTTCCTGCGTCGAGGCCATTCGAAGAAACCTGGTCCGGATCCGGATCGGATTTTCCTCGGAAGTGATCGCAGCGACCGTGGAGCAGGGGATCCGCATGCTCGGGCGCAGGCGGGAGAGCTTCGACATTGTTTTCGCGGACCCGCCCTACGGGAAAGGGTATGTGGATCAGACGCTGGACCTGATGAAGAGATCGCCTGTACTGGCCCGCCCTTCGGGTGTTTTTGTCCTGCAGCACTCCGCGCGGGAGGCGCCGGCGGGGGAACCGGCGCCCTTCGCAAGGACCCGGAAAAAACGTTACGGGGAAACGGAAATATCATTCTTCCAATGGAGGGGGTAAGGGAGGACGATGGAAAGGCTTGCAGTCTATCCGGGGTCTTTTGACCCGATCACGAACGGTCATCTGGATATCATTCGACGGGGCTTGAGGTTCTTCGATCGGCTCATCATCCTGGTCGCCTACAATCCGAACAAGACCGGGCTTTTTTCCGTCGAGGAGCGCATGGACATGATTCGGGCTGTCGTCGGAGCCGAACCGAAGGTCACCATCGACAACTTTTCGGGGCTTCTGGTCGACTATGTGAAAGACAAGGGCGCCCAGGTCATTCTCCGGGGTCTGAGGGCTCTGTCCGACTTCGAATATGAATTCCAGATGGCCCTTCTCAACCGCCGGCTGAACCGGGACATCGAAACGGTTTTCCTCATGACGGGTTACAAGTGGTTTTACACAAGCTCCAACCTGATCAAGGAAGCCGCCGGTCACGGCGGATCGGTGCGGGGGCTCGTGCCCGACATCGTCCGCCAGAAGCTGGAAGACAAGTACCACGAGCAGTTCAACAGGGGACGCAGGGAATGAAACTGGCCGCGAGGGTAACAAAGATCAAACCGTCGCCGACCCTGGCGGTCACGATGCGCGCGAAGGCCCTGCAGGCCCAGGGCAGGGACATCATCGGGTTCGGTGCGGGGGAGCCGGACTTCGACACCCCCGCGAACATCAAAGAGGCGGCCATCCGGGCCATCCGGGAGGGATTCACCAAGTACACGCCCGTGGGCGGTACCGATGACCTGAAGGATGCCATCATCACCAAGCTGAAACGGGACAACGACCTGGCCTACGGGCGCTCCCAGGTGGTGGTCTCCTGTGGCGCCAAGCACACGCTTTACAATATCGCGCAGGCGCTCTTCGAGAGGGGCGACGAGGTGATCATCCCGTCCCCCTACTGGGTCTCGTACCCCGACATCGTCCTCCTGGCCGGCGCAAGGCCCGTCATCGTACCCACGACGGCGGCGACGGGTTTCAAGCTCACGCCGGAGAGGCTCGAGAAAGCGATCCGGAAGAAGACAAAGGCCGTCATCATCAACAGCCCCTCGAACCCCACGGGCGCCGTCTACAGCCTGGAAGAGCTGCGGGGAATCGCCGACGTCCTCCTTTCCAAGGGGGTCCTGGCCATCTCCGACGACATCTACGAACGGATCCTCTACGACGGGCTCCCGTTCCACAACATTGCGAATGTCAGCGAAGCGATGAAGGATCGATGCATCGTCGTCAACGGCGTCTCAAAGGCGTACGCCATGACGGGCTGGAGGATCGGATACGCGGCGGGACCCGAGCGTGTCATCTCGGCCGTCACGGAGATGCAGAGCCAGAGCACCTCGAACGCCGCCTCCATCTCCCAGAAAGCGTCCGTGGAAGCCCTGGCAGGGGATCAGTCGGCCGTTTCCGTCATGACCGCGGAGTTTCAGAAGAGAAGGGACTACATCGTGAAGGCCCTGAACGGCATCCGTGGAATCAGCTGCATGAAACCCCCGGGGGCCTTTTATGTGTTCCCGAGGGTCTCCCGGCTCTACGGAAAGGGGGCCGGGAACAGGAAAATGACCCATTCCGTCGACCTGTCGGAGTTTCTTCTCGAGGAAGCGGGGGTCGCCGTCGTTCCCGGTTCGGCTTTCGGAAATGACCATTACATTCGTCTTTCCTACGCCGCGTCGATGCAAGACATCGAAGAGGGCGTCCGCCGGATCAAGGCGGCCGTTGAAAAGCTGGCGTAGGTAGAGGAGGCGTTTTGACATCATGGGCGGTCTATTCGGCATCGTTTCAACCCGCCAGTGTTCCAAGGCTCTCTTTTACGGGACGGATTACCATTCCCACCTGGGGACCGAAAACGGCGGAATGGCCATCTGGGGTGAGCGGGGATTCTTCAACACGATCCACAGCATCAGCCAGGCCCAGTTCAAATCGAAATTCGTCGAAGACTACAGAAAGATGAGCGGGATCAAGGGGATCGGCTCCATCAACAACGACGCCCCCCAGCCTCTTATCATCCGGTCCAAGTTCGGCACCTTCGCGATCGCCGGCACGGGCCTCATCACCAACAAGGACAAGCTCACGCAGGAACTCCTGGCAGCGGGGGTCACCTTCAACGAGATGACCGGCGGCGGTGTCAATACGGTGGAGCTGATCGCCCGGCTGATCAATCAGGGGAGTTCCCTGGTCGACGGCATCTCCCGGGTGCAGGAGCGGATCGAGGGTTCCATCTCGATCCTGATTCTCAAAGACGAGGGAATTTACGCCGCAAGGGACCGGTTCGGGCGTTTCCCCCTGGCCGTCGGTGAGAACGAGGCCGGGGAGCGCGTCGTGGCCACCGAGGCCAGTTCGTTCCAGAATCTGGGGTTTCGGCTGATCCGCTTCCTCGGCCCCGGGGAAATCGTGCTTCTGACCGGCGATGGATTCAAGGAACTCAAGAATGGAAATTCCGTGAAGCAGGTCTGCGCATTTCTCTGGATCTACACGGGGGACCCGTCATCGTCCTACGAAGGGATCAGCGTGGAACAGACGAGAGAACGCTGCGGCCGGGCGCTCGCGAAAGGAGATCTCGTCGAGGCGGACATGGTCACCGGCATCCCGGACTCCGGCACCGGTCATGCCATCGGTTACGCCATGGCATCGGGGATTCCCTACCGGAGGCCGCTCGTCAAGTACACCCCCGGATACGGACGGAGTTACACGCCGCCGTCGCAGGACATCCGGGACCTTGTGGCCACCATGAAGCTCATCGCCGTGAAGGATGTCATCCGGGGGAGTCGCATGATCGTCTGCGACGATTCGATCGTCCGCGGGACCCAGATCAAAAACTATACGATCAGAAAACTCTGGGACAACGGCGCGAAGGAAATCCACCTCCGGGTGGCCTGCCCGCCGCTGATGTACCCCTGCCGTTACGGCTCATCGACCCGGAGCATGACGGAACTGGCGTCCCGCCGGGCGATCAGTGCCCTGGAAGGAGCGGATATCGACGACGTCACCGAATACCTGGATGCCCGAACGGAAAAATACCGGAAGATGGTCGAGTGGATCCGAAAAGACCTGAACATCACTTCGCTGAAATATTTGACGATCGATGACATGATCAGCGCCATCGGTCTGCCGGAAAAAGACCTCTGCCTCTACTGCTGGAGGGGCCGCTAGATTTTCCGGAGAGGCCAAAAACCCAAAGCCGCATCGCCATCCGGCGGTTCAAGTCAACATCCCCGGGTGCGGGTCACTCTTATTCCGTCAGGGATGCCACAGGACCGTCATCATCCCGTCGTGATATCGAGAAGGCCCGGCGTTTCTGCGGTCCCGATCGAGTCGAAAGATATCCCGAACCCTACGGAAAGCCCTTTTTTGTTCAGCCGTCAGGAGGATGGGGTTGTTTTTCAAATCCCGTGTTATGATATATTAAAATGGAGCAGGAGGTGAAGTGGAACCCATGCAGCCCGATCCGGGTCCCCTCGGGCGAAAAAGGAAAAGGACGAAGGCCCTTCACCTGGGGCCCGTGAAAATCGGCGGCGGAGCCCCCGTCTCGGTCCAGTCGATGACCTCCACGGACACACGGGATGTCCGGACGACCCTCCGGCAGGTCCGGGCGCTTGAAGCCTGCGGCTGCGAGATCGTGCGGCTGGCCATTCCCGATGAGGAGGCCCTGGAGGCCTTCGGAACGATCCGGAGGAGCGTCGAGGTTCCGCTGGTCGCGGACATTCACTTCAATTACCGGCTTGCGATCGGGGCGCTCGACAAGGGGGCCCAGGGAATCCGGATCAACCCGGGGAACCTGAAGCGCAACCGGATCCGGGAAATCGTAAAGGCCGCTGCCGACCGCGGAGCCGTCATCCGCATCGGCGTGAATTCGGGCTCGCTCCAGAAGGACATCCTCTCACGGCACGGAGGACCCACGCCGGAGGCCCTCGTGGAGAGCGCCATGAGCAACGTCGCCCTCCTGGAGGACCTGGGATTCACGGCCCTCAAGGTGTCCCTCAAGTCCTCCGACGTGCCCACGATGGTCCGGGCCTACCGTCTGGCGTCGAAAAAGATGTCCTACCCCCTCCACCTGGGTGTGACGGAGGCGGGCGGGGTCCTCGGTTCGGCCGTCAAATCGTCCGTCGGCATCGGTCTTTTATTGAACGAGGGAATCGGCGATACGATCCGTGTCTCCGTCACGGGCGACCCCGTGGACGAAGTGAGAATCGGCTACGGGATCCTGAGGGCGCTGGGCCTGCGGCAAAGAGGCCCCGACATCGTCTCCTGCCCGACCTGCGGGCGCTGCGAAATCGATCTGGTCCCTCTCGTCGACGAGGTCGAAAGGAGACTGGCTGGCATGAAGGAGCCGTTCAAGATCGCCCTCATGGGATGCGCCGTCAACGGCCCCGGGGAGGCGTCCGAGGCCGATGTCGGCATCGCCGGGGGGAAGGGCTCCGGGCTTCTGTTCAGAAAGGGAAGGGTGATCCGGAAAATCCGGGAAAGGGAATTCATATCCGCACTCATGAAGGAAATCGAAACGATGATTGCCGAAAGGGGAAGAGACGATGCGATACTCTGAGATGTTCCTGCCGACCGTGAGGGAAACGCCCTCGGATGCGGAAATCGCGAGCCACAAACTGATGATCCGGGCCGGGATGATCCGGAAACTGACCACGGGCGTGTACTCGGTCCTGCCCCTCGGTTACCGTGTCGTGAAGAAAGTGGAGGAGATCATCCGCGAAGAGATGGATCGTGCCGGCGCCCAGGAGGTGTACCTTCCGGCCGTTCAGCCCGCCGAGCTCTGGCAGGAGTCGGGTCGCTGGAAAATGTACGGGAAGGAGCTTCTCCGGTTCAAAGACCGCCATCAGCGTGAATGCTGCATCGGCCCGACCCACGAGGAGGTCATCACGGACCTGGTGCGCAACGAAATCAAGACCTATCGCCAGCTTCCCCGGAACCTCTACCAGATCCAGACGAAATTCAGGGACGAGATCCGGCCCCGGTTCGGAGTCATGCGCTGCCGGGAGTTCGACATGAAGGACGCCTACAGCTTCGACGTGGACCAGCAGGGTGCGGACATCAGCTACCAGAAAATGTACGACGCCTACAGCCGGATCTTCAGCCGTATGGGTCTCAAGTTCCGGGCCGTCGAAGCGGATACGGGCAATATCGGCGGCAGTTTCTCCCATGAGTTCATGGTCATTGCCGACACGGGGGAGGGGGAACTCGTTTTCTGTACGAAGTGCACCTACGCGGCGAATCTGGAAAAGGCCGAAGTGGCCCCGCCGGAGAAGAAGGCTGTCGACCCTTCCGTCCTGCGCCCCCTCGAGTGGGTTCATACGCCCGATGTCCGCACGATCGAGGAGGTCAGCCGGTTCCTGAAGGTCAAACCGGAGCAGATCGTGAAGACGCTGATCTTTCAGGCCGACGACAGGCCCGTGGCCGTCCTGATCCGAGGCGACGAGGAAGTAAACGAGGCCAAACTGAGAAGCTTCCTCGGATCCGACATCCTGGAAATGGCCACAGACGACATCGTCCTGGAAGTGACGGGCGCGCCGAAGGGTTTCGCGGGCGCCATCGGGATCAAGGCGGACATCTATTCAGACTACTCCCTGATGAACATGGTCAATGTGGTCATGGGCGGGAACAGGGAGGACTACCACGTGAAAAACGCCAATGACGGTCGCGACTTTCAGGTCAAGACCTTCGCCGACCTCCGTGTCATCAAGAAAACGGACCCCTGCCCCCGGTGCGGCGCCCGTCTGCGGTTTGCCCGGGGGATCGAGGTAGGGCACGTCTTCAAGCTGGGGGACAAGTACAGCAAGACCATGCGGGCGACCTATCTCGACAGGAACGGCAAAGAGCAGTACATGGTTATGGGCTGTTACGGCATCGGTGTCGGGAGGACCGTCGCGGCGATCATCGAGCAGAACAATGACGAACGGGGGATCTCCTGGCCCCTGTCGGTATCTCCTTTCCATGTGCTGATCGTCCCGGTGAACGTCAATGACAAGGCGCTGGCGGAAACGGCGGAACAGCTCTACGAGGCGCTCCGGCGGAAGGGCATCGAGGTCTTGCTGGACGACCGGGATGAGCGGGCCGGCGTCAAATTCAACGACGCGGACCTCATCGGGGTTCCGATCCGCATCACCATCGGCCCCAGGAAGCTCGCCGAGGGCGAAGCCGAAGTGATGATCCGCAAGACCGGCAAGACAACGCCGATGAAGCTCGAAAAAATCCCGGCCCGTGTCGCCGGAATGGTGAAGAGGGGACTGCGGAAACTTTCATGATCCGGATCACGGACATCCTGGAAAAAGTGCAGCGATACGCCGAACCGTCCGATCTCGAGATGATCGAGAAGGCCTACATCTTCTCCGCCTCGGTTCATCAGGGACAGCTGCGGCTTTCCGGTGAGCCTTACCTGACCCACCCCATGGAAGTGGCAAACGTGCTGGCGGACATGCACATGGACGCCGCATCCATCGCGACCGGCATTCTTCACGACACCGTCGAGGACACCCTGGCCTCTCTCGATGAGATCGAAAAAGCCTTCGGGAAGGAGGTGGCCTTTCTCGTCGACGGCCTCACGAAGATCAGCAAGATCACGCTCGCCAGCCAGCAGGAGCGTCAGGCGGAAAATTTCAGGAAGATGCTCCTGGCCATGTCTTCGGACATCCGTATCATCCTGGTCCGCCTGGCCGACCGGCTCCACAACATGCGCACACTGCAGTACCAGGCACAGGACCGCCAGCGATATATCGCCCGCGAAACCCTCGACCTCTACGCGCCGCTCGCCAACCGGCTGGGCATCAACTGGATGAAAACGGAGCTGGAGGACCTGGCCTTCATGCATCTCCAGCCCCTGGAGTTCCAGGATCTGGCGCGGCGGATCGCCATGAAGAAAGAGGGACGGGAGAAATACACGAAAGAGATTCGAGAGATCATCGAGAAGGAGATCCGGAACTACGGGCTGGAGGGGGAAGTCGAAGGACGGGCCAAGCATTATTTCAGCATCTACCGGAAGATGCAGGAACAGCAGATCGACTTCGACGAGGTGTACGATCTTCTCGCCTTTCGGATCATTCTCCATTCCAACAAGGTGAAAGAGTGCTACGAAGCGCTGAGCGTGGTCCACGCCCTGTGGAAGCCCGTCCCGGGCCGCTTCAAGGATTATATCGCCATGCCCAAGGCGAACAACTACCGTTCCCTGCACACGACCGTCATCGGCCCTTACGGAGAGCGGCTGGAGATCCAGATCCGGACCCGGGAGATGCACCTGTGGGCCGAATCGGGGATCGCGGCTCACTGGCGCTACAAGGAAGGCGACATGCTGCGGCGCCGCGACGAAGAGCAGATCCGCAAACTCCGGGATCTTCTCGAGGTCCAGCAGGAGCTGAAAGACCCGAGGGAGTTCATGCGGAACCTGAAGGTCGCGCTGTTCCCCGACGAGGTTTACGTCTTCACCCCAAAGGGAGAGGTGAAGGCCTTCCCCAAGGGGGCGACGCCGATCGATTTCGCCTACAGCATCCACACCGACGTGGGGAATCAGTGCATCGGCGCCCGCGTAAACCGCAACCTGGTCCCGCTGAAATACGAACTGCAGAACGGGGACACCGTCGAGATCGTCACCCAGGCCGGTCACCACCCCAGCAAGGACTGGCTCAAGTACGCCGTGACTCCCCGGGCCATTTCGAAGATCAAGGCATGGATCAAGACGGAAGAGAGGAACCGGAGCATCGCCCTGGGCCGGGACATCCTCGAGAAGGAGTTCCGGAAACACCACATGAAGTTCGCCCAGGTCCTCAAATCGGATGAGCTGAAGAAGATTTGCGAGGAGCAGTCCGTCACGGACGTCGACGACATCATGGCGCTCATCGGCTACGGGAAGGTTTCGGCCCGTTCCATCGTCAACCGTTTTCTGCCCGGCGAGGAGAAGCGGGAAGATTCCCTCCCGGAGAAGATTCTCAAGAAGTTCAAGAAACCCGAATCGGCCGGCATCTCGATCACCGGCATCGACGACATCATGGTCAGGTTCGCCAAGTGCTGCAACCCCCTGCCGGGGGATGAGGTCATCGGGCACATTTCGAGGGGCCGGGGGATGATCGTCCACACAACCAATTGCCCGATGGTGCAGGACCTGGATGCGGAAAGACTTCTCGAGGTCCACTGGAACGTCCGGGACAAGCAGACCTTCCCCGTTCACATGCGGGTGGTCTGCCACGACAAGAAAGGCCTCCTGGCGGAGCTGAGCGCAGGCATCTCCGCCCTCGACATCAACATCAGCCATGCCACCGTCGACACGACACCGGACAAGATCGCCGTCTGCGAGTTCGATCTCGATGTCCGAGACCTCAAGCACTTCAACGAGGTCGTGGCGGTCTTGAAAAAACTCAAAAGCGTGATTTCCGTTGAACGGGTGAGGGTCTCGGACCTCAAGACCGACAAGAAGAAGATGCACTGAGGCGGCCTTGCCCGTTGACAGGAAACGGGGGATTGCAGTATAAGCATCTACCCCTGAACCCCTTGCGGAGAGAAGAAATCGTTATGAAAAAAACCGCTCGACCGATTCTGCTGGCCCTGTTTTTCCTGATCGGGCTCGCCCTCTTTCCCGTCGCCGGGGACGGGAAGGACCGGGAAGGGCGTTACGTCGTCCTGATCGATCCGGCTCATGGCGGGCGGGACGACGGCGTGAGGCTCTCGACGGGTCTTTTCGAGAAGGACCTGACCCTGACCGTCGCGCGGCTCGTCGAAAAGGAATTCGAAGGATCCAGGAAGGTACGGGTGCGCCTTTCGAGACTGGGGGATATCGATGTGCCCCGCTCCGACCGGGTCCGGGAAGCCATCAAGTCGGAGGCGGACCTGTTTCTGAGCATCCATGTCAACGCGGGGTTCGACCGGGAGTCGTCGGGCTATGAGGTTTATTTCCAGGGATTCCGGACATCGGCGTCCGCGAAGGGAACCCGGGGTGCCCCGACGGAGATCGTCAAGGACATGGTCCGGACCCAGCATCTCAACGAAAGCGTCCGCTTCGCCAAAATCCTCCAGTCGCACCTGGACAAGGTTTTTCCCCGGATGGATCGGGGGCTCCGTGAAGGGCCCGTCCTGGTCCTGCAGGGTCTCAACATCCCGGCCGTCGTCCTGGAAGTGGGTTTTGCCACGAATTCGAAGGACCGCAAGAAACTCACGGACGAAGGGATGCAGCGTTTCCTCGCCCATGCCCTGAGCGAATCGATCAAGGAATTTTTTTAGATGAGATCCGACGGGCGACAGTGGAACGAGATGCGGAAGGTGAAGATCACCGGGGATGTTCTCAGGCATCCCGCGGGATCCGTCCAGATCGAGATGGGGAACACGAGGGTCCTCTGCACGGCCTCCATCGACGAATCGGTGCCGCCCTTTTTGAAGAACACGGGAAGGGGATGGGTCACCGCCGAATACGCCATGATTCCCGGATCGACCCATGTCCGGAGCCCCCGGGAGGCCGTACGGGGCCGGCAGGGCGGGAGGACCCTCGAAATCCAGCGACTCATCGGCCGTTCGCTTCGGGCCGTCACGGATCTGCAGGCCTTCGGGGAACGGACCGTGATCGTCGACTGCGACGTCATTCAGGCCGACGGCGGCACCCGTAGTGCGGCCATCACCGGCGGCTGCCTCGCTCTGATCCAGGCCTTCGGGAAAATGAATGCGCTGGGGATGATCCGTCAGATGCCGGTCAAAAATTTGGTCTCCGCCGTGAGCGTGGGTCTCGTGGGGGGACGGCTTCTTCTGGATCTCGACTACGGGGAGGATTCTTCGGCCGAGGTGGACATGAATTTCGTGGTGACCCGGGATGGCCTTTTCGTCGAGATCCAGGGAACCGCGGAAGCGATGCCCTTTCCCCGGGATCTTCACGACCGGATGACCGACCTCGCCCTTCAGGGATGCGCCTATCTGACGGGCAAACAGATCGAGCTTGCGGGGGACCTGGTCCGCTGAAGATCGTACTGGCAACCAGAAATCAGGGCAAAGTCGGCGAACTCAAATCCATGTTCCGGGATTGCGACCTGGAGATCCTGTCGCTCGCGGATTTCCCTGACGTCCCGGACATTCCGGAAGAGGGGAACAACTTTCTCGAGAACGCCCTGATCAAGGCCCGGACGGTTTCGGGGATCACCGGGGAGGCGGTGCTTGCCGACGACTCGGGCCTCGAAGTCGACGCGCTGGGCGGCGCCCCGGGGATTTATTCCTCCCGTTACGCCGGTCCCGATGCGACGGATGAAAAAAACATCGACAAACTGCTTCGGGAACTCCAGGGCGTTCCGCTGGAAAAGCGGACCGCCGTGTTCCGGTGCGTCCTTGTCTTTTTCCGTCCCGACGGAACCTGCGAGACCTTCGAAGGTCGCTGGCCCGGGAGAATCGTCTTCGAGCCGCGGGGCGAAAGAGGATTCGGGTATGACCCGGTTTTTGAAGACCCGGGTCTCGGGCATACGGCGGCGGAACTCCTCCCCGACGTGAAAAATGTCGTCAGCCACAGGGGAAGGGCCTTTGCCGGGTTCAGGGAGTGGATCACAAGGACGGAAGTCGGGAAGATCAGAAGTTAAGAAGATCAGATCATTGTATTTTTCTTAGCTTCTCATCTTCTTATCTTCTCAACTTCTTTATTCGAGATCGGGGCGTAGCGCAGCCTGGTAGCGCGCCTGCTTTGGGAGCAGGATGCCGCCCGTTCAAATCGGGCCGCCCCGACCATGGACGCCAGGGGGCTGCGATTTATCGGCAGCCCCTTTTTTGGGTTCTGCCCGTTTCCAGAACGGATTTGAAGGGAAGAACAAAAAACGTTCACATTCATTTGGAATGTGATACATAGGCACATCCAATCCACCAGGGAGGTCTGAAGGCATGAAAAAAATCGTCCTATTCTCGTTGCTGTTGTTGTTTTTAGCCGGTGTCAGCCACGCGCAGGAAAACGTGGTCATCAAGGAGAACGCCGTCGGGTTCTGGCATGTGACGACCATGGAGCGGATGGCGGAACTCAAGAAGCAGGGTGACCCTGTGAAGATCGCGGCTTTTGTCACGGCCGTTTTCTCGGATCGCGCGGAGGTCTGGGCCGACCACACGCACCCCAGTGAATGGCCCATCCGGATGTACCATGCCAAGTTTTTTTACCGGAAGAGCAAAGGGACGGTGATCGAAACGAAGGGCGACCTCTATAAGGTCCAGACAGACTGCAACATGCCGGGGGCCCGGTACGATTTCTGGTTCTTCAAAGACGACCTCCAGGAGACAAAATAATCCGGGACGGGAAAAGACCCATGAAAGGCCTGACATCCACCCTGATTCTTTTTTTCATGATCGTCGGATGTACCGGGATCCCCGAGGGGCTACAGGCCGTAAGCGGTTTTGACGACGAACGGTTCCTGGGGACCTGGTACGAGATCGCGAGGCTCGATCATCCCTTCGAGCGGGGTCTCAGCAACGTGACGGCTCGATACAGACGGGGAAGCGGCGGCGAGATCGAAGTCCTGAACCGGGGTTTCGATACCCGGAAAGGGCAGTGGCGGGAGACCGGTGGCACGGCCCGTTTCAGCGGGGATCGGAATATCGGGAGCCTGGAAGTGTCTTTTTCAGGCCCTTTCTGTGGGGGATACCACGTCATTGCTCTGGACCGGGAGGAATACACCTACGCCATGATCACGGGCCCCAGTCGGTCCTATCTCTGGATTCTCAGCCGGGAAAAGGTGATAGATGAAGCGATCCGCGATGATCTGATATCAAAAGCACGGGCATGGGGGTTTGAAACGGATAAACTGATCTTCGTGGAGCATGACATGCCGGTGATGGACGTGACCGCTTCTCGAAGAAAGGAGTTCGATCGTTACTCCGGGGGATGAATGATGTGGAAAAAAGTTGTTTCTTCGGTCGTGATGGGGATCCTCTTCGGACTGATGGTCGCCTGTGCCGTCAACCCGGTCAGCGGGCGCCAGGAGTTCATGCTTGTCAGTGAAGAGGAAGAGATACAACTGGGCCGGAAATCCGACACCGGGGTGATCAAAGAGTACGGCCTCTACGAAGATCAGCGCGTGACGGCCTATGTCGGCGAATTGGGGCTGCGCATGGGGAAATTGTCCCATCGCCCGGCGCTCGACTGGCACTTCAAGGTCCTCGACGACCCGGTGGTCAACGCCTTTGCCGCGCCGGGGGGATATATCTATTTCACCCGGGGAATTCTGGCCGCCCTGAACAGTGAGGCCGAGCTGGCAGGGGTTATGGGCCATGAGATCGGCCACGTCACGGCCCGTCACTCGGCACAGAAGCTCAGCAAGGCACAGGTGGCCCAGGTCGGCCTGTTCGGGCTGGATATCGGGCTCAGCGTCCTGGGCATCCCCGGTCTGTCGAGCCTTGCCCAGATGGGCGTCGGTGTCCTGTTCTTGAAATTCAGCCGGGACGATGAAAGGGAAGCCGACTCCCTGGCGGTTGAATATGCCACGAAGGCGGGATATGACGCCTCCCGTATGGCGGACTTTTTCGAAACCCTGCAGCGAATGGATTCCCGAGAGGACAAAAGCGGGCTTCCGAGCTGGTTTTCCACCCACCCGAGTCCCGTGGATCGTGAAAGCGCCGTCCGGTCACAGTCGAGGCAGTGGCAGCAGAAAACGGGCCTGAAAAACCCGAAGGTCGACCGGGAGAAGTACCTGAGAGTCATCGACGGCATGATCTACGGAAACGACCCGAGGCAGGGGTACGCAGAGGGGGGTGTTTACTACCGGCCCGGACAGCGGCTGCAGTTTCCCCTGCCGAAGGATTGGAAGGTCAACGACACGCCGGCCGTCGTCCAGATGATGAGCCCGAAGAAGGATGCCGTGATTCTTTTCTCCGGCGTCCCCGGTCAGTCGGCGGCGGATGCCGCGCAAAAGTTTGTGTCCAAGACCAACGCGAAGATCCTCCGGAGTGAATCGCGCTCCGTTCACCAGTTGCCTTCCCAGCAACTTCTTTCGGAAGTGCGAAGCAGCCAGGGCACGATGAGGGTCCTTTCCTATTTCATCCAGAAGGAGAAGCAGGTTTTCGCCTTCCACGGCATGAGCGCCCTGCGTCTCTTCCCCCCGTACGAGAAGACCTTTCAGGACACCTTCGGCGGCTTTCAGGAATTGAAGGACCCCAGGAAGATCAACGTTCAGCCGAACCGGGTCCGAATCCGGTCCACGGGCAAAACGGACACCGTCGAAAACGCCCTGAAAGCCCTCGCCGTTCCTGAAAAGCGGCTGAAGGAGACGGTGATTCTCAACGGCATGACGCCGGGGCAAACCGTTCCCGCCGCAACGCTCCTCAAGGTCATCGAGTACGGCAGGTAGGTTCGTGATGATCGGGGTCCCGGGGGTTGCGCGGATTCCCCGCACTCTTCGGCGCCGGTGACTGCCGGAGACCGTCAGAACCGGATGCGGTCCCCGACCTTGACCCCTTTTTTCCTGAACCAGCCCCGGTTCACCTCGAGGGCGTAGAGGGCGGGCACGCCGGAGCGGTAAATCTTCTCCGTAAGCGGGGCCATGGCCAGGATCTCCTCAATGCGGCCATCGGCGGAAATAAAAGCGATGTCGAGGGGGATGGTCGTGTTCTTCATCCAGAAGGCGAGGTGCTGCGGGCGGTCATATACGAAGAGCATCCCACGGTCCCAGGGGAGAGAGTCCCTGAACATGAGCCCCAGGCTCTGCGCTTCCGGCGTCAGGGCGATCTCGACCCGGAGCGTGGAGGAACCGACGGTGATCGTGGCAAGACCGGATTCGCCGGCCGGGGTTCCCGCCGAATGGGTCCGTTGATCAGACGGCTTGACCTGACAGAAAGCCGCTGTCGTGAAAAGGGATGAGAAACAAAAAAGGGCTATCAGGCAGGCAGACAACCGGCGCATGAGGTTTTATCCGTGCGTCTCAAGGATTCGCACCCAGTTCGACCAGGATGGCCTTGAGGGCGCCCTCGACCATCTCCCGCGTCACCCGGAGAGTTTCGGGGGTGGAGGCCTCGAAGCGGAGCACCAGGACGGGCTGGGTGTTGGAAGCCCTCACGAGCCCCCATCCGTCGCTGAAGAGGATACGGACGCCGTCGGTTTCGATCGTCCGGTAATCCTTCTGGAAGTATTTCTTGACAGCCTCGGTGGCCTTGAACTTCAGCGCGTCGGGACAGTCGATTCGGATCTCCGGTGTGACGCAGCTCTTCGGAACGTCGGCGAGGAGTTCGCTCACCTTTTTTCCGGTCTTCGACAGGATCTCGAGCAGCCTCACGGCCGCGTACAGGGCGTCGTCGTATCCGAAATAGCGGTCCGCGAAGAAAAGATGACCGCTCATCTCCCCGGCAAGCAGCGCCTTCTCCTCCTTCATCTTCCCCTTGATCAGCGAGTGCCCCGCCTTCCACATGATGGAACGCCCGCCGTTCTTCTCGATGTCGTCGTAAAGACGGTGGGAACACTTCACCTCCCCGATGACGGTGGCACCGGGCCGCTCCTTCAATACGAAGCGGGAAAAAAGGATGAGAAGCTCGTCCCCCCAGAGGATGTCGCCCCGGTCGGTCACAACACCGATCCGGTCCCCGTCACCGTCGAAAGCGATGCCCACATCGGCCTTTTCCTCCAGAACGCGCTCTGTGAGTTCCCGGAGGTTTTCCGGAACGGTGGGATCGGGGAAATGGTTCGGAAACCGTCCGTCCATGTCACAGTAAAGGGCCGTGACCCGGCAGCCGAACCTCTCCAGGATCGGAAGGATGAAGTGTCCGCCCGTTCCGTTCCCGCCGTCGATGACGACCCGGAGTCCCTTGCGGACCTGCACGTTTCCGTGGAGGATGTTTCCGTAAGCCTCCGTCACGTCCCCCCTTTCGGACGTGCCTCTGCCGGAGGCATAAGATCCTTTCTCCATGATCCCGCGAAGCGCCTGAATGTCCTCGCCGTAAATCGTGTCCGGACCGACGCAGATCTTGAAGCCGTTGAATTCAGGCGGGTTGTGGCTTCCCGTCACCATCACGCCGCCGTCACTCCCGTAATGGCGGATGGAGAAATAGAGCATCGGAGTCGCGCAGAGGCCGATATCGATGACGTGAAGGCCGGCTGCCGTCAGGCCTTTCCTCATGGCGTCGGCGTAAGCTTCGGAACTGAGGCGGCAATCCCGTCCAAGCGTCATGGTTTTCACGCCCCGATCGGCCCCGAAGGTCCCGATGGCCCTGCCGAGATCGTAGACCAGGTCGATATCGAGATCCCGATCGACGAGACCCCGGACATCGTATTCCCGAAAGATTTCCGGATTCATTCCGTACGCTCTTTAAAAAATTTCCGGTTCCATACCACAAAACGGACATTATCACAACAAACGAAGCGCCCCTTCGTCGCGGGCGTCCGGGCTCCGCAACCGACGGGAGAAAAATGTTTTTTCCCTTGACATTTGATGACCCTTCGTTTATGAATGGACGCACCTCATTCAAGGGAGTCAAATCGAAATGTCGAAGCGCCAGGCCCGATTCTTCGTCTTTTTAAGCTTTTTCGGCTTTTTTGGCGAGGTCTGCCTGGAGCGCTCATGACATGAACCTCTGAAAGAACTGAGCCGCGGGCAGACCGGAAAAGGGCCCGCGGCTTTTTTGTTTGTGGTCGCGGTGAAAACGCGGCCTTTTTTATTTTCATGATTCGAGGAGGGACAAACGATGCGTAGATATCTGATGATGATGACGACGATGATGACCGTCGCGATCCTCGCGGTCATCGGCCTGCCGGCGTTGTCGCCGGCGGCGAAGGCGATCAAGGTCGGCGCCGCGATCAATCTCACGGGCCCCGCTTCCACCTGGGGACAGTTTCACGCCAAGGGGCAGCAGGATTATTTCCGCTATGTCAACGAGGTCAAGGGGGGTATCGCCGGAAGAAAGATAGAGATGACTCTCGTCGACACGGCCTACAAGGTTCCCGAGGCCGTCACGGCCGTCCGGAAATTCGCCACCCAGGACAACGTGGACATGATTGCCACCTGGGGCGCCGGTGAGGGGCTTGCCGCAAAGCCGATCGTCCAGAAATACAGGATCCCGACCATCAACTACTCGACGAGCTGGGAGATTCTGGAAGCGCCCATTGAATACATGTACCTGCCCTTCGGAAGCTATCGTCTCGACTGCTACGCCGTCCTCGAGTACATCCGGGCGACCCACAAGGGTAAGGATGCGCCGAAGGTCGGGCTTCTGACCTACAACAACGCCTACGGCCGCTCCATCCACAAGCCCAGCCAGGAGTACGCCGCGAAGACCGGGGTGCAGATCGTTTCGATCGAGGAATTCCCCACCAAGACGGTGGACCTGACCACGGAGCTCCTGCGCCTGAAGAAAGCCGGGGCCGAGTACGTCTTCATGCAGATGCTCCCGGCGACCATCGTGACGGCCTTCAAGAGCGCCGACCGCATCGGCTACGACCCGCAGTTCTTCGGCACCTGGACCTCCACGGACCCCGATTTCTTCAAACTGGGGAAGGGGCTGATCCGGAACCGCTTGAAGATCCAGTTCCCGGGCGCCCTCCCGTCGGACAAGTCGAAAGGGATGTCGCTCATGACTGATCTCTGGAAGCGGTACAAGACGGTGGCCCGTTTCGACGCCGCTTACTGGGAAGGGGTCGTCGTCGGCATGATCATGGAAAGGGCCTTTCAGCGCGCACAGGAAAAATACGGCAGGGTGGACCGGGAGACGATCAACAGGACCATGGAATCCTTCCGGGACGAGGATTTCGGCGGTCTCATGCCGAAGATCACCTACACGCCGGCCGATCACGAGGGGTCCTTTGAGGGAAGGATCGTGCAGGTGAAGGAGGACGGCACCTTCCTGCCCCGGACCCATTTCTACCGTCCGGGCAAGGAAAAGATGAAACTCCTGAAATAGAAGGGATCGCGTCGCCATGAAGGCTTTCAGAGGCCAACCCAGCATCTACGCGGAGACGCTCAACCAGGAGCGAAAGGCCGAGCTCCGGGTGAAGGGACTGACGCTCCGTTTCGGGGGGATCGTGGCCCTGAGCGCCGTCGACCTCGACGTCGCGACGGGTGAACTCGTCTCCGTGATCGGCCCCAACGGCGCCGGGAAGACGAGCCTCCTCAACTGCATCACCGGATACTACCGGGGCCAGGAGGGACAGATCCTCTTCAACGGCGAAGACATCACGAGGCTTCACACCCACCGTCTGATCGAGCACGGAATCGGAAGGACCTTCCAGAACATCGAGCTCTTCCCGGGCATCACGGTTCTCTCCAATCTCCTGCTCGCCCGCCATGTCCATTGCCGCTACCCGCTCGGGAAGGCGGTGCTCTTTTCGAAAAAGGTCCGGCAGGAGGAGGTCCGACACCGGAGAGTCCTGGAGGAGATCATCGATTTCCTGGAGATCCAGTCGATCCGGAACAAGCCGGTAGGGTCACTCCCCTACGGGCTGCGGAAGCGGGTGGAGCTGGGCCGCGCCCTGGCGCTGGAACCGAAGCTGCTCATCCTGGACGAGCCCTTCGCCGGGATGAATCTCGAAGAGAAGGAGGACATGGTCCGCTTTCTCCTGGAGCTCAACGAGTCCTGGCGACAGACCATGATCCTGGTCGAACACGACATGTCGATCGTGATGAGCATCTCGAAGAGGGTGACGGTTCTCAACTTCGGCGTGAAGATCGCCGAGGGGTCGCCGGACCGGATCCAGTCCCATCCCGAAGTCATCCGGGCCTATCTCGGCGGAAACGGCGGAGAAGGGGAGGGGGGCTGATCCGATGGCAACAGACACAAAGCCGATCCGGATGGATAGAGACGTGCCGGTCGATTTCGACCGCATGACCCTTCCACAGATCCTGGCCGACCAGGCGCGGCGAATGGACCCTTCGCAGATTGCCATCCGTGAAAAGGCCTACGGCATATGGAAGACCTACAACTGGCAGACTTACCTCGACTATGTCCGACAGACCGCCCTCGGTCTCATCGCCCTGGGGCTTCGCCGGGGTGAAAACATCGGCATCGTCACGAACAACCATCCGGAGTGGCTCTTCAGCGAACTGGGGGGGCAGGCGGCCGGGGCCGTCACCGTGAATCTCTTCACGTCGTCCGTCTCGGAGGAACTGGCCACGGCCCTCAACCGATTCAGGGCGACCGTCGTCGTCGCGCAGGATCAGGAACAGGTGGACAAGCTCCTGGAGATGAAGGGCAGGCTCGGCCATATCCGGAAGATCGTCTACGTCGATCCCACCGGGATGCGGCGGTACAGGGATGACGAGTGGCTCCTTCCCTTCAGCGAGCTTTTGGACCGGGGCAGGAGGCTCGATCTGGAAGAGCCGGAACGCTTCGGCAGGGAGCTCGCCCGGGGGAAGGCGGGCGACATCGCCCTCATGATCCAGACCTCCGGCACGACGGGCATCCCCAAGCTGGCCATGCTCACCCACCGGAACTTCATCACCATGGCCCGTCAATGGCTCGAGACGACTTCGATCGGAGCAGGGTCCAACTGGATTTCCATCACTCCGCCCGCCTGGATCGTGGACCAGATGTGGGGCGTCGGGGTATCGCTTGCCGGGGGAATGACGATGAATTTCCCCGAAACGCCGGAAACGGTGGAGGAGGATTTCCGCGAAATCGGTCCCTCGGTGATCATCACGTCCTCCCGTTTCTGGGAAGACCTCGCATCGAAGATAAGGGTGCGGATGGACGATGCCGGCAGGCTCAAGAAAACAATCTTCAAAATGTCCGTGAAGGCCGGGTTGAAAGTCGTGGACCTCGAATCCCGCAGGGAACCGATCCCCGCCCGGCTCAGGCTTCTCCGGACTCTGGCCTCCCTGCTGACCTTCAGGCCTCTTCTCGATCGCGTGGGATGCGCCCGGATGGTCAGCGCCTATACCGGGGGGCACCCCATCAGCCCCGAGGTGATCCGCTTCTTCCGGGCCATCGGCCTCAACCTCAAGCAGTGCTACGGGCTCACGGAGGCGGGCGGCATCTTCCAGGTCCAGCCCGACGGGGAATTCAAGCTCGAGACGGTGGGCAAACCCCTCCCGGGAACGGAGGTACGACTCTCCCCGGACCAGGAAGTTCTCGTCAGAAGCGATGCCGTCTTCGCCGGTTACTACAATGACTATCAGGCGACGGAAGGGGCATTCACGGACGGGTGGCTCAAAACCGGCGACGCGGGCTACATCGACGGGGACGGCCATCTCCTGATCATCGGAAGGAAAGAGGACATCATCCGCAACAAGCAGGGAGCGGCCTTCTCGCCTGATTTCATCGAGACGCGTCTGAAATTCAGCCCCTATATCAAGGAAGCGGTCGTGTTCGGTGAAGGCCGGCCCTACCTCACGGCGCTCGTCAATATCGACATGGGAAACGTGGGCAACTGGGCTGAAGACCGCATGATCCCCTATACGACCTACACGGACCTCACCCAGCAGACGGAGGTGGAAAAGCTCATCCTGGGCGAGGTCGGAGTCGTGAACGGACAGCTTCCCGACCCCATGAAGATCCGCAAGTTCATCCTCCTCTACAAGCTCCTCGATGCCGATGACGAGGAACTGACACGGACCGGGAAGGTCCGCAGGCGGTTTGTCTACGGCCTCTACATCAAGCTCATCGAGGCCATGTATGAAAACAAGTCATCCCTGGATGTCCGGGGACAGGTCCGTTACCGCGACGGACAGGTCGGCACGCTGGAGACCCGCGTCCGGGTGATCACGACGTAGAAAGGGAAAACTCCCATGGATTTCTTTGTTCAGCTTCTGGTGAACGGCGTCAGCATCGGGTTTCTCTACGGCCTCTCCGCCATGGGTTTCGTGATGATCTACAAGGCGTCGAGCGTCCTCAATTTCGCCCACGGCGAGCTTCTGGCGATGGGGGCCTTCCTGTTCCTCGCCCTCGTGACGTGGGCGAAACTGCCCGTGGCGGCCGCCTTCATCCTCACCCTGGCCGGGACGTTCGTGTTCGGTTTCATCATCGAGCGCCTCTTTCTCCGTCCGCTCATCGGCGAGCCTCTCATCGAGATCATCATGCTGACCGTGGGTCTCGCCGCCATGTTCAAGGGTGCGCTCCTGCTCATCTGGGGAGGGAATCTCTACACCTATCCCGACATCCTGCCGGAGTTTCTCGCGCTGAACTGGGGGGTCGTTCACGTGCCGCCCGTTTACGTCTCGGCCATCTTCATGGGCGTTGTCTTCCTCCTGCTCTTCGGCCTGTTCTTCAAGTACTCCTCGCAGGGCATCTACATGCGCTCCGTGGCGGACAGTCAGCCGGCGGCCCTCTCGCTGGGAGTCCACGTCAGGCGGGTCTTCGCTCTTTCCTGGGCGATCGCCGCGCTGGTGGCGGGCATCAGCGGGATCATTCTCGGCCTCATCAACGGCATCAACGTCCACGAGCTGAGCTCCATCGGCCTCAAGGTGTTTCCCGTGGTCATTCTCGGGGGCCTCGACAGCGTCAGCGGGGCCATCATCGGGGGCATCATCATCGGTCTTCTGGAGGCCCTGACGGGGGGATACCTCTCGCCGTCGCTGCGGGACGTGATCCCCTACATCGCCCTGGTCGCGATCCTGCTCATCCGGCCTTACGGGCTCTTCGGTCTCGTCGAAATCGAGCGGGTGTGAGGAGGATCGATCCGATGTTTCGAAGCCCCCGATTCCATCCCTGCGGAAACTACAGGGACCGCTACGAGCAGGAACTCTTCGTTTTCGAGACGGACTTCGGCCGTCTCTGGGCGGCCGTCGGTCTCGCCGTGCTCTTCGGTGTCGTGCCTTTTGTGCTGGGGTCCTACCCGCTCTACGTCGTCAACATGGCCGGCATCGCCGCCATCGCGGCCCTGGGGCTCAACATCCTCGTGGGGTACACGGGCCTCATCTCCCTGGGTCACGGAGCTTTTTTCGGCGTGGGCGCCTACGCCGCAGCGATCCTCGCGACGGCCTGGGACGTGCCGATGCTCCTGGCGATCCCCGCCGCGGGCCTCGTGACGGCCATGGTCGGCATGGTCTTCGGGCTTCCCTCGGTGCGCCTGAAAGGACTCTATCTCACCATCGCCACCCTGGCGGGCCAGTTCATCATCGAATATATCCTGCTCCACTGGGAGGATCTCACCAAGGGCACCATGGGCATCATCCTCCCCCAGGCGAAGGTTTTCGGTTTTACCGTGAGCGGCGACAGGGGCTACTTCTTCCTGATTTATCTTGGTCTCGTCGGGTTGACGTGGCTTGCGGTGAACCTCATGCGGACGAAGTTCGGAAGAGCCTTCATCGCCATCCGCGACAACGACCGCGCCGCCGAGGGAATGGGCATTCCCGTCTTCCGCTACAAACTCCTCTCCTTCGGGATCAGTTCGTTCTACGCGGGGCTCGCCGGCGCTCTTTTCGCCTATTATATGATCAGCATCACCACGGAGCCTTTCAACCTCATGCTCTCCGTCGAGTACATCGCCATGATCATCATCGGCGGCCTCGGGAGCATCCCGGGGACCATCTTCGGGGCCGTCTTCATTACCGGGCTGAACGAGGCCCTGCGATGGTTCACGGACTGGCTCATCAATGTGGGGGGGATCACCGGTGTGGAGCTCACCCTTGCTCCGCTGAGAGAATTTGCTTTCGGCCTTGCCATCGTGCTTTTTATTCTTCTGGAACCGAAAGGTCTGGCGGAACTCTGGAGGGTCACCCGGTCGAGCTTCAGGCTCTGGCCTTTTTCCTATTGAGAGGTATCTATGAATGACGGGATTCTCCTGCAGATCAACAACGTCGGCGTCGTCTACTCCGACGTGATTCAGGTTCTCAAGGGCGTTTCACTCTCCGTTCGGGAAAAACGCATCACATCGCTCCTGGGCAGCAACGGCGCCGGAAAAACCACCACCCTCCGGGCCGTCTCGGGCCTTCTGAAACCCGAGAACGGCAGGGTCACCGAAGGCACCATTCTTTACGACGGGGCGGAGATTCAGAACCAGCCGCCCGAGACGATCACGCGGCGGGGAATCATCCAGGTTCTGGAGGGACGCCAGCCCTTCAAATACCTCACCATCGAGGAGAATCTCCGCGTGGGGACGGCCACACGCTTCGGAAAACCCTACCGGGAGGATCTGGAACTGGTTTACACCTACTTCCCCGTCCTGCTGAAGCGCAGAAAGACCCTCGCGGGTTATTGCAGCGGCGGCGAACTCCAGATGCTCGTTATCGGCCGGGCCCTCATGGCCCATCCGAAGCTTCTCCTTCTCGATGAACCGTCACTGGGCCTCGCCCCGATGGTGGTCCAGGAAATTTTCAGGATTATCCGCCGTATCAACGAGGAGCGAGGAGCGACGATTATCCTCGTCGAGCAGAACGCCAGCATGGCCCTGCAGATCGCCCATTACGGGTACGTCATGGAGAACGGCAAGATCGTTATGGAAGGCGCCGCCGCCGAGCTGCGTGAAAACCCGGATGTGAAGGAGTTTTACCTCGGCATGGGCGCCGGCGGCGCGGCGAAATCCTACCAGGACGTGAAGGCCTACAAGCGAAGAAAGCGCTGGCTCTAAAGAGTCCATTTAGTCTGTCTCGTCTATAGGGTCTTTTGGGTCCTGTCAGCCTTTAGAATGATCCGGCCCTGAGCGGTTTATCACTACTCAAAACCGGACAGGCCGGAAAGACGAAAGAGACCAGATAGACCCGCCCGAGACGACAGGGAGGTTTCAATGAAGAAAAGAGGGACCCGGCGGATCTTTTACGACGACAAAGAAGCAAGATCGGTTGGAAGCAGACGGCGCGACCAGAGCGTGAAACTGGCCCGGATGGTCCGGCGGGGCTATGAACGGTCGACACGCGTCCGGCAGGTGTTCGACGAGCGAAAGATCGATCCCGGAGACATCCGTTCAGTCCGGGATCTGGAGAGATTGCCCGTCATCTCCCGGGCGAAGCTCATCGAGATGGAAATGGAAAAGATTCCCTACGGCGGGTTCGAAAACCCGAAGGCCGCTGTCGATCGCGTCTTCATCTCGCCCGGCCCCGTCTACGAGCCCCACCTGCCGGACAGCGATCCCCTGTGGGCGCGAGCTTACTGGGCCGCGGGGTTCGGACCGGGGGACGTCGTCCTCAACGCCTTCTCCTACCATCTCGTCGCCGCCGGTCTCACCTTCCACGGGGGACTGCGTCGCGTCGGGGCGACGGTCGTCCCCTCCGGCACGGCCGGCTCCGACATCCAGGTCCAGCTCATCCGCGACCTCGCTGTCACCGGCTACAGCGGGACCCCCAGTTTCCTCGCAGCCATCCTCCAGCGGGCCGGGGAACTCGGCCATGACGTCCGGAAGGATTTCAGGCTCCGCCGCGCCTGCTTCGCCGCCGAGCCGCTGGAAGCCTCCCTCCGGGCGAGGTTCGAGCGGGAGTACGGCATCGACACCTACCAGATGTACGGCGCCACCGAGGTGGGCGATGTGGCTTACGAATGCAGCGAAAAAAACGGCTGGCACATCTGCGAGGAGGTCATCGTGGAGATCGTCGAGCCCGAGACGGGCAAGGCCGTCTCACCGGGGACCCTGGGAGAGGTCGTCGTGACAAGGCCGAACGACATCTTCTATCTCTTCCGTTTTGCGACAGGGGATCTCTCCTCCCTCATCGAGGAGCCTTGCCCCTGCGGAAGGAGTGCTTACCGGCTGAGCGGTATCGCCGGCAGGGTGGGGGACGCCGTCAAGGTCCGCGGAATGTTCGTCGCGCCGAGCCAGCTCAGGAAAGTGAGCGAGCAACTGCCGGGAGTCCGATTTCAGTTGCAGGTTGAACGCCGGGCCCATCGGGACATTCTGACGGTTCGGCTCGCGAGAGCGGGTGACGAGGCGGCGCTGAAGGCGCGCTTCGAGAAGACCTTCCGCGACCTCTGCGGCCTGGGCATTGACGAGTGGGACTGGGCGGACTCCAAAACCCTGGACGGCGATCTCATCAAGGATCGCCGTCAGTGGAAATGACCATAAAATGTAAATGAACCCTATTTTATTACGAAGAGTTATATCGGCATATCAAGAATTTCCTTGATATCCGGAACCAGCCTGGTCGGGCAGACCTTCAGGAAGAGGATTTCGCCCTTTTCATCGACAGGGATATTGCTTCTCTCCGAAAACCCGTCGGCGTCCCGGAAGATTCCTTTCTTCCGGGGGCGATCAACCTCCGTCCACCATCAGATGTTCCTTCTTCCTGTACCAGGCATCGGGGCTGACGTAGAACTCCTCCGTGTCCTTGAGGGAGAGATAATGCTCCCGCTCCATCTTGGACAGGAGGTCGAAGAAAGATTTTTCGGCCGCGGCCGTCGAGGCGTCCCGAAGCTTCGCATAGTGCTTTTCACCCCTGGCTTCGAAGTCCAGAGCCACACGAATGGCCTTGAGATCATCATCGTCACCGGGAGGAGCTTTGTCCAGCTTCTTCACGAAACCTTTCAGCACATCTTTGACGGCGGACCCTTTGACGGTGAGGGGGAGAGATTCCGGCCACTTTCCTTCCTTCTTCCAGGCCTTGTGAAGGTCCTTCAGCCGCTCGTAGTGTTCGAGTTCATCATCGGCGATCTGCTTGAACATGGCTTTGCCGAGGGGATTCTTTGTCCGTTCGGCGTTTTTGAGATAGAACTCCCGTTCCGTCTTCTCGTTTTTCAGGGCGATTTCAATCGCGCTCAGCCGTTCTTCTTTTTTCATCTGTATTCTCCCTTCCGAGGTTGTCCCGTAAGAAACGCTCCCGCCTAAAGGAATCATCTTGTGGAAATATTACATAAAATCCGGGAACCCTTCAAGCGGCGATTTGCCCGCCCTCTTTCCCGAGACCACGGGTTGCCGAAATCCCCCTTGTCAAACCGATCGCCGTCATGTATGAATCCCCCTGATACCGGCACAGCTGCGAGTTTCGAAACGCCCTCGCCATGACCAGGAAAATGATTTACGCAACCTTCCTCATCATCATTGCCTTACTGGCGGTCCTCCTCTATCCCGTTCTGAAGATCAAGATGAGATCCTCCGTTCACCCGCTCCCCGTCGACACCTTCACCGATTTCGAAGTCAAGAGGCTTTTCGGGCACGTGGAGAACCTCAGTGTCCGCATCGGCTCCAGGAGTTTCTACGAACATGACCGGCTGACCCGGGCGGCCGACTACATCCGGGAGGTGCTCGATGAGATGAGTTGCACGTACTGCCTTCAGAATTATGAATACAAGGGGAAGACTTTCAGCAACATCATTGTGACGCTTCCGGGCGGGGAGGGCGATGATGGGAGCGTCGTCATCGGCGCGCACTACGACACGGTGTACGGCACACCCGGAGCCGACGACAACGCGAGCGCCGTGGCCGTCCTCCTCGAGCTCTGCCGTCTCCTGCAGGGGCACCGGCCGGTTCGCACGCTCCGTTTCGTTTTTTTCACGCTGGAGGAGCCGCCGCTCTTCCGATCCAGACACCAGGGGAGCTTTGTTTATGCGCGGCACCTGAAAGAGACCCGCGAGGCGGTTCACGCCATGGTGTGTCTCGAGATGGTCGGTTACTTCAGCGACAGAGAGGGCGGCCAGAGCTTCCCCGTGCCCGGTATGAATCTACTCTATCCCACCACGCCGAACTTCATCGCCGTCGTCGGCAATCTGCAGTCGAGGAACCTTGTCGAGCAGGTCAGGGATTCCATCCGAAAAGGATCGACGATTGCCGTGGAGGGGATTGCGACGTTGTCCTTTGTCCCCGGCGTCGATTTCTCGGACCATCGTTCGTTCTGGAAAATGGGTTACCCCGCCGTCATGGTCACCGACACGGCTTTTTACCGAAACCCCAACTATCACACGGAGAACGACCGGATCGACACCCTGGATTTCTTAAAGATGGCCGCTCTGCTGAGGGGGCTCGTTCAGGTCTCCGTGGATCTCGCGGGAACCGGGCCGGAAAAACCGTAGAATCAGCCGCCCGCCAGCTGGGGGAAAGCCGTGTTGACGTAGAGATACTCGACCTTTTCCTTGTGCCTGAGTTCCTCTGTCGCCATCCGGAGAAGGAGATCTTTGACCTCGCCGGGGGGATGCAGGTCCGCCAGCCCCTTGTAAAAGTCATGGGCGTGCTGTTCACGAAAGGCGGCCACCAGGTAGGCATCCTTTGTCTTCATGTCTTTCTTGGGGTCGGGGGCATCCAGATGCTGGGCCACCTTGTAATCCACCGGTTCGTTCATGTCCAATCCCCCGATGTAGCACCCGCCCTGGCGGAAGTTTTCCAGAAATTCCTTGTGTTTTTTCTCTTCACCGGCCAGGAACCGCAGTGTTTCCTTCGCTTCCCTGTCCTCCACGAAATCGGCGAGGTTCATGTAAAAAGCGAAGGCTTCTTCCTCTTTCTTGATCGCGACTTCAACAGCTTCAATTAGTTTTTCGCACGTCATTCCCCTGCCTCCGGAAATGGATTGTCAAATTCAAGGTTATTCGCCGCCGTCCCAGGGTCGTCTCCAAAGGATGAAAACGTGAGAGCGGGAAAGGAAAGCCGGCAGCCGCCGGGGAGCGGTCAGGCGGTTGCGGCTGTCGCCATGTCTTTCATTTTCAGCTGTATGGACGATGCTCCGTTCCAGTAGTTGATCTGGGGCGTGAAAGCGATGTCCATGGATGATCCGCTGAGCCTGTCGAGGATGTGTCCCTTGTTGAACCATATGGAATTGCAGGACACACCGTTTCCGAGAACCCTCATCCGGAGGTGTTTGTTGCCCACGATGGAAGGGGAGGCAATTTGCACGTTCCGGACACAGATCACGGGTTCAGGGTTCATATGTCCGAAGGGAGCCAGCTCCTCCAGCTGGGACAGGAAGTCATAGGTGACCTCATTCAGAGAACAGAACGCATCGATCGCGGTCTGGGGCGTGAGTCCCGTCACGGGCAGCTCCTCCAGGATGATCCCGTTGAGAAGAGTCTTGAATTTTTCGATGTTCTCTTCACGGATCGATATTCCCGCCGCGTAACGATGGCCTCCGAAGGAAAGAAGCAGGGATTCGCACTGCTTCAGCCCCCCGTAAAGGTTGAACTCCGAGATACTCCTGCCCGACCCCTTGCCGATGCCGTTTCTCAGGCTGATGAGGATCGTCGGCCTGTAAAAGCGATCCACGATGCGGGAGGCGACGATGCCGATGACGCCGGGGTGCCAGTCCGTCGAAGAGAGGACGAGGGCGCCCCTGCCGGGAAGGTCCTTTGCCGGGTCGATCCGGGCAAAGATGTCATCGAGGATGTTTTTCTCCATCCTCTGCCGTTCACGGTTATACGATTCCAGCTGAGCGGCGATTTGCGCCGCCTCGGCGGCGTCGCCGGTCAACAGAAGTTTCACAGCCTCCCGGGGGGAGCCGATCCGGCCGGCGGCGTTGATCCGGGGGATCAGCGAAAAGGAGGCGACACCCGCATCGATCACGTTGCCGCCGAGCCCGGCGGATTCCCGCAGGGCCTTGATGCCTACCCGCGGATTCTCGTTGATGAGGTCCAACCCGATCTTGGTCAGGATCCTGTTTTCGTCGATGAGAGGAACGATATCACCGATAGTCCCCAGCGCCACGAGGTCGAGATACTCCTTCAGGTTCGGGTAGGGCCGCTCGTTCCAGAAGCCTGCGTTTCGGAGTCGGCCCCTGAGGGCGATCAGGAAATTGAAGACGATACCCACACCGGCAAGCTGCTTGAAAGGGAAGGGGCAGTCCTTGCGGTTGGGATTCACCACCGCCACGGCATGGGGGATCTCGTCCGGTATTTCATGGTGATCGAGAACCACCGTATCGATGCCCAGCGACCGGGCGTAGGCCACCTCGTCGAAATCCGAGGTGCCGCAATCCACGGTGATGATCAGGCGGACACCCTCCCGGGCGAGCTGGTCGATGGCTTCACGGTTGAGGCCGTATCCCTCGTCAACGCGGTCGGGGATGTAATGAACGGTCCCTTCGTGGATCTGGCTCAGGAACCTGTAGAGAATCACCACGGAGGTGATGCCGTCGATGTCATAGTCACCGAAAACGGCGACCTTCTCCCCCCGCTCGATCGACCGGATCACCCGGTCGACGCCTTTTTGCATGTCCTTCATCAGGAAGGGGTTGTGAAGGTCCTTGAGGGAGGGATAGAGGTAGCGCCGAGCTTCATCGGGATTGCGGATCTGGCGGTTGATCAGGATCTGCGCGACAACGGGATGGATCCCGAGTTCTTCGACAAGGCGGTTTCTGATCTCTTCACTGGGCTCATGAATCCGCCAGTGGGTTGTCGGTAACATGGTTGATTTCCAGATCCTGGGTTCGTTGAGATGCAAAAAAATCCACAGCAGGCCATCACGGGACCGCCCACCATTCTATCAGCGAAGATCATCCTGTCAAGAGGATTTCCTTTTCCCTTGATCTTTCTCCCCTTCGATGCTAATCAAAAAACGGTTTAGCAAGGGTCGGCGCCGTGCAGGAAATGGTCACGAAGAAACTCCGTGTGAAGCCGGAGGAGATCGCTTATCTCCGGTTTTTGATCGAAGGGTACGAGGGCATCGGGACCCTCACAACCCTGGACCCCCGAGGGGGCATGGTCGGGCTGTCGATCCCCGGGAGTCACCAGGCCGATGCCGAGGAGGCCCTGCGTCTGATCGGCCGGGACATCACCCTGGAAGAGATACCGACCGACCCCGTTTAGCCCCCCGTTCACGGTCTCTATGCTTCTTCACACTCACACGTGGATCCTGCGAGAATACATGAAACGGTATGCCGGCGGCGACATGAGCCCCGACATATTCGTCTACAACGTCATCCCCGACATCCTCCCGATCCACGAGTCCATCACCTCCCAGATGACCCACAGGATCCCCAGGTTCCGGGCCATCCCGCCGGATTTCGGGAAAGCCCTTTTCGTGCAGTTTCATCTCATGGTGGACGACGTGGCTCACTACGGGACGGTCACGGCGGCGGGTACCGACGAATTTCACTCGGACCCGGGGGGGTATGCCTATGAGAAGGGGAAGGACCTCGTCCCCCGGATCCTGGACCTGCACAGGCGGATCCAAAAGCCGATCCATCCGGATTCCGCGATCTACCGTTCGCACATGATGATCGAGATGGCCTTCGACCTTCTGCTCTTTCAACGGGAGGGGAGCCTGGTGAGTCTCTTCACGGATGCACTCGATCACACCCTGCGGCGGAGCAGGCCGGAGATGGTTTCAACCCTTCACTGGCTTCTGGATATTCCCGTCCAGACCCTCGAGGAAGCCATCGACCGGGGATTCAGGGCTTACGGGGGCGACCGGATTCAGAGCACCATGAGCCTCGCAGGACGTACCCGTCTCTACATCGAGAAATTCGAATACGACTCCGATGACGGGGAGGTCTGGAGGGGGGTGGAGGACCTGGTCAGGCGGGGGATGGAACTGTCTGAAGGTTATGAACTTTTTCTCTCGCGCACGCTGAAGATCATCAAAAAAGCGGGCTTTTCGCCCCGGTTATAAGGCTTTTCGGACCGAACCCGACCGCAGGCAACGGGTGCAGACTTTCTTCCTTGTCACCGCACCGGTTTTCTCATCGACCACCTGTATCTTCTGGAGATTCGGATACCAGATCCGTTTTGTTTTATTGTTGGCGTGACTCACATTGTGACCCACCGCGGGGCCTTTCCCACAGACATCGCAGACTCGTGCCATGATCCTCTCCTTCCGTTGATTGAGGGTGGTTATCTAAAGCATTCTCAGGAAATTTGCAAGTCTTTTTTAACCCTTCATGGAAGAGGGCTGCCCCGTCGATTCCAGGACCTGCATCCACATGTTCCCGGCCGGATCGATCGTTTTCCTCTGTGAAGACACGGCCTTGAAGGGCAGATGGACAAACTCGTCATTGACGAGGCCGACGAGCATGCCCGTCTTGCCGGCCATGCCGGCGTGAACGGCATACTGGCCGAGCACGCCGCAGAGAATGCTGTCGCCGGCGTTGGCGGGCACGCTTCGAATCGTGTAGCTCGGGTCGATATACTTGATGTTCACATCGATGCGGGTTTTTTTGAAGTACCTTTCGATCTGATCGCGCAGGAAAAGGCCGATATCCCGGAGCTTGAGGTTCCCCGAGGCGTCTTTTTCCGTTGGGAATGCACCGGGGATGAGATCCTGGCCGGCGCCTTCAGCAACGATGATGACGGCGTGTTTGCGATCGAGGAGTCTCCTCTCCAGACACTTCATAAAACCCTTTTCCCCTTCCAGGTCGAAGGAGACTTCCGGGATGAGGACGAAATTGGCATCCCCCTGGGCCAGCGCGGCGCTCGCCGCGATATGGCCGGATTGGCGGCCCATGAGTTTCACCAGCCCGATGCCCATCGGTGCCCCTTTGGCCTCCACGTGGGCGCACTGGATGATCTTCACGGCTTCGGAGATCGCCGTGTCGAAACCGAAGCTCTTCTGAATGAGCACGAGGTCATTGTCGATGGTTTTCGGGATGCCGATGATGGCTATTTTCAAATTTCGGCGCGTCACTTCCCGGGTGATCAGCTCGGCCGCCCTCATCGTTCCGTCGCCGCCGATGATGAAAAAAATGTTGATGTTCATCCGCTCCAGGGCGTCGACCATCAAGCCGATGTCCTGATCGCCCCGGGAGGAAGAGAGAATGCTTCCGCCCAGATCCTGAATCTCTTTCACCGTCTCGAAGGTCAGTTCCATCACATCGTGGCCGTATTGTGGTACGAGGCCCTGAAACCCGTACCGGATCCCGATAATATTCTGAACGCCGTAGCGGAAATAGAGTCCCATGACAATGGCGCGGATCACGTCGTTGATCCCGGGGCAGATGCCGCCGCAGGAAGCGATCCCCGCTTTCACCTTGGTCGGGTCGAAATAGATCATTTCCCGCGGCCCCGCAACCTCCATGGTAATCGGGGTTCCCGATCGGGAGCCGCCACGCTCGCGCCGGAGATGAATGTCGTAGATGATCCGGTCGTCATCCGTTTTGAAGTAACCGACCGTCAGGGGCGAGGGGATTTTCCTGGCTCCCAGGTCTTGGATATTAAAGCCTTGAAACCTTCTTTTCATGCGCCCAGACCTCCTGCGGCAAGATGCGCTGCCTGAATGCCGGACAGGACCTCCCCTTCGAAACCGAGACCGGGCAGTATGCGCCCCCCGGTCATCCAGATGTTCTTGAGAGGCGTCCTTCCCTTCCCGGCATAAATACCAAGTTCGGGCATTTTTTCAAACCGATATTTTGGGTTCAAGACCGGCGCGCGGTGACGGCAAAGGTGAATGGAATCGGGGATGCGGGCGAGATCGATGCTGTCTTCAAGAAAGGGAAGAAAGCTTCCCAGACTTTCCAGAAGAAACCGGGAGGTTTCTTCCAGGACGGCGTCTTCCAGCTCTGCGGGAGGCCGGTCCAGCAGGGCCGTCGCGGAAAGGGATCGCCTTCCGGCGGGAGCGAGGTCCCTGTCGCCTGCGGCGCTCATCTCGAGAAAAACCGGATGTCCCTGGGGAAGTCCCCGCCCGTCGGAAGTCACGACGACGTACTCCGACATCCTCTCAGGGATTCCTCTCTCATGGATCCCGAGGTGGATCGTGAAGGGGTAGAGGGTCCCTGCGGCGTCATCGAGAAAACGCCGGAGTCCCCGGAATCTCCGGTCCTGGGCCAGGAGCACTCGCCACCCGGCCGACTTCGTGCTCATGAGGAGCCTCTTCCCCATGATCGTCGTTTCCCGTCCGGCCTGCCGGAGCCTCAATTCCACTTTCGCACCCGGCCGGATATCGGCGACATCGCCGCACCTGAACAGCTCCCCTCCCAGGGATTCGAATCTTTCCTCGAGGTACCGGACCAAGAGGTGCTTTCCCCCCTGCAGATAATAGATCCCTCTCAGGGGTAGAAGGAGAAGCCTCGCCGCAACGAGAGGAACGGCGTCCGTGATCTGAAGGTTCGACAGCAACGAAAACGCCGTCTCCAGGAGTTTTCTCGGCGGTGAATGTTTCGGCAGGGCCCTTGAAAATCTCGAGGCGAAAAAGATCTCCCGCGTTACCATGGCTTCCAGCCGGGCCATCCGGGTCTTCATCGTATCGCCGAAAGATCGGGGAGCGGAGGAGGCCTGTTCCGCGAGGATCCCGTCCAGAAAGGAATTATCCTTGAGTGCCCTCCGGTACAGCCCGCCGATTCCTGATTCTTTTTCAGGAAATTCCCGGCTGAAATCCCGAAGCAGATCCTCCTTTTCCAGGAAGAGTTCCAGCCGGTGCCGGGGATGAACGATCTGCAGGGCCGGGTTCAAAGGCGCAATCATCGACAGGAGGGAAGGGGGGCAGTTCAAATCCCGGAGGAGTCTTCCAAGGAGCTGATCGTCGCCGAAGCCGAACCACGGGAAGGGATCGGTGTTGAAGGTGTAATCGCCGATCCGGATCGCAAAGGCGGTATCGCCGTCCCGGACAAGAATGGTTTTCCGACCTTCCCGTAACGAGACGATGGCCGCGATGAGCGAGCTGATGTCCTGCCCTACAACGATGGTTTCGTACATACCGTCTCCACGGACCGGTCCGCCGCCCGGGGGCGTCTGTCTCCCGATGACGGATCGACCATCTAAGAATCAACGAGGGGGGGGTTGTGGCGAGGGACGGGATCGGCCTGCTTGTGGTCCTTCACGCGCACCTTTCGCCCGACGACTTCCAGTTTTCCTTCCGCGTAAAGCTGGATGGCCTTGGGGTAGATCCGGTGCTCCTCTTTCAGAATCCGCTGGGCCAGGGTTTCGTCGGTGTCCTGGTCGTACACGGGGACGACGGCCTGAATAATGATGGGCCCCGTATCAACGCCTTCGTCGGCGAAGTGGACCGTGCAGCCGGAAAATTTCACACCGTAATCGAAGGCCCTTTTCTGTGCGTGCATCCCCGGGAAGGAAGGCAGGATGGCCGGGTGAATGTTCATGATCCTCATGGGGAATGCGGCCAGAAAAAGAGGCGAGAGGATCCGCATGAAGCCCGCCAGGATGACGAGTTCGACACCGCTCTGATTCAGCACCTCGATCATCTTCCGGTCAAAGGCTTCCCGGGTATCGAAGTCTCGGTGTTCCAGGACGGTGTAGGGAATGCCGTGTGTCCTGGCCCGGACCAGGGCATAGGCCTCGGGGGTGTTGCTGATGATCATCCGGATCTCCGCGTCGAGAAGGCCTTTTTCGATATGGTCGATGACGGACTGGAGATTCGACCCGCTTCCCGATACGAGGACACCGAGCTTGACCTTGCGTTTCATACGAATCACTCGATGGAGACGGCGGGCCTGGGCGGTTCCCTCTTCTCGATCGTACCGATCAGGTATGCCTCTTCCCCGAGGGCGGACAATCTCTCCATGATCTCCCGGCACTCTTTCTCGGTGACGATGATCATGAGGCCGATGCCCATGTTGAAGACCCTGAACATCTCCATTTCATCAATGGCTCCGTTGGCCTGCAGGAGCTTGAAGACGGGGAGCACCGGCCAGGTCCCCCGCTGGATGACCGCCTGGCAACGCTCCGGCAGGATGCGCGGGACGTTGTCGATGAAGCCGCCTCCCGTGATGTGAACGAGACCCTTGATGTTGAAGTTCTTGACCAGGTTCAGGACGACTTTCGCGTAGATTCTCGTCGGCTTCAGGAGTTCCACGTCCACGGTCGCTTCGAGCCCCTCGACGCGGTCACGGATGCCGAGCTTCATCTGCTCGAAGAAAACTTTTCGGGCCAGTGAAAAGCCGTTGCTGTGGAGGCCGTTGGAGGCAAGGCCGATGATCCGGTCGCCGATACCGATCTTGGAGCCGTCCAGGAGTTTATCCGCTTCGACGATCCCCACGCAGAAACCCACGAGCTCATACTCCCCGGGGGCGAAAAATCCGGGCATTTCCGCCGTCTCCCCGCCGATGAGCGCGCAGCCCGCTTCCCTGCAACCCTTGACGATCCCCTCGATGATCTGAACGCCTCTCTCAACGTTGATCTCATTGGTCGATATGTAATCGAGGAAAAACAGGGGTTCGGCGCCCTGCACCAGCACGTCATTGGCCGACATGGCGACGAGGTCGATTCCGATGGTGTCGAACTTGTCGGCCATCTGGGCGATCTTGAGTTTGGTGCCCACGCCGTCGGTCGAGGAGACCAGAATGGGATCTTGGTATCGCGTTTTCTCCAGATGGAACAGGCCGCCGAAACCACCGACACCGCCGATGACCTCCTTGCGATGGGTCGTCCGGATCAACGGCTTGATGGCTTCCACGAACTCGTTCGCCCTGTCAATGTCAACACCGGCATCTTTGTAAGACGTCTTCTTTGGCATACACGCTCCTGAGTCGTCCGCCCTGACAGACAAAACCCGGGCCGATACCCTCACACAGGGGGTACCGCATGGGCCGGGATGGGGAAAGGGAATCCCTCCGGGCTTATGTTTTCGGCTGGGGGTATGATCCGGGAAGAAGAGATAAGGCTACTTGAAATTTCTTCCAGGCGTTTACGGCTACGTAACTTAAAACGGCCTAAAAGTCAATTCTTTCCTTGAGAAACGCAGGAATTTTTGTTAAGGCTTGGCCAGTCTTGTGGTTGAAATCATTTATTTTTTAACCGGATCCTCTTTCGGGCGAGGACGATGACGGACGGCGGGGCAAACAGCAAAGACGGCAGGGGCGATGGAGGGGGGACAGCGCGGAGTTTCGACAAATTGTCTCTGCCCGTGCGGTACGTGAAGGGCGTCGGCCCCAAGATCAGCGCCCTTCTGGAACGGAAGGACCTCCGGACCGTCGAGGACATGATCTACTTTCTCCCCCGGAAATACGAGGACCGGAGGGTTGTGAGAGACATATCGGCGACGCGGCCGGGTCTGAAGGAAACCGTCATCGCCACGGTGCAATCCTCTCGCGTCCGGCCCCACGGACGGAAGCGGGTTTTCGAGGTCCGGGTGGCCGACGCCTCGGGGAGGCTCACAGCCAAATGGTTCCACGGACATTTTCCCTTCCTGAAAAAGGTCTTCGGAGAAGGCAAGCGCGTCATCTTCACCGGCGAGATCAAGGGGTTTCTCTTCGAGCGGGAAATGATCCACCCGGATTTCGAGGTGCTCGAGGAGGATGACGACCACCTTCTCCATTTCAAGCGGATCGTGCCGATTTACTCCGAGACGGAAGGGCTGGGACAGAAAAACATCCGTCGGATCATGAAACGCGTCGTCGATGATTTCGCGGACGATGTGCCGAGCCCCCTGCCGGAGGACATGCTTCGAAGGCTGAACCTGCAGGATATGCATCAGGCTGTACGGGTTGTGCACTTCCCCGAACAGGACGCCGATGTCGAGGCTCTCAACGGGATGAAATCGGAAGCGCACCGGCGGCTCATCTTCGACGAGTTTTTCTTCTTCGAGCTGGGCATGGCCCTCCGGAAACAGGGGACCCTTTTGAACGAGGGCATCCCGATGCGACCCGGGGCCGAGGTTCTGCAAGGGTTCCTGCAGCGGCTTCCCTTCGAACTGACGGCCGCACAGCGACGCGTCATCGCGGAGATCACGGCCGACATGGCGAAGGCCACCCCCATGCACCGGCTGCTCCAGGGGGACGTGGGGTGCGGGAAAACAGCCGTCTCCATGGCGGCGATGGTCGTCGCGTGCAAAAGCGGCTGCCAGGCGGCCATCATGGCACCCACGGAAATCCTGGCGGAGCAGCACTTCCGTAATCTTTCGGGCTGGGCGGACGCCGCGGGACTCCGGACGGTCATCCTGACGGGGAGTCTGAAAGCCGCCGACCGGAAAAAGGCCCACGAGCGCATCGGGCGAGGGGAGGTGGACATCGCCGTCGGCACCCACGCCCTGATCCAGGAAGGGGTCGTTTTCCACCGGCTCGGCCTTGCGATCGTCGACGAGCAGCACCGGTTCGGGGTGATGCAGCGGGCGCTTCTCCGGGGAAAGGGCGCTCATCCCCACGTCCTCGTCATGACGGCGACCCCGATCCCGCGGACACTGGCCCTGACGGTCTACGGCGATCTGGACGTCTCCGTGATCGACGAGATGCCGCCGGGGAAAAAGCCGGTCAGGACCAAGATCTTTTATGAAAAGGAACGCGAGCGGGTCTATGAGATCATCCGCAAAGAAATGAGAAAAGGCAACCAGGTCTTCGTCGTCTACCCGCTGGTCGAGGCTTCGGAAAAGGTCGATCTGCGTGACGCCACCGTCATGGCGGAACGCCTGCGAAAGGACGTCTATCCTGAATTCGAAGTGGGCCTCATCCACGGCCGGATGAAGGGCCGGGAAAAGGAGGAGATCATGAACCGGTTCATCCGGAAAGACATCCATCTCCTCGTTTCGACCACGGTGATCGAGGTCGGCATCGACATCCCGCAGGCGTCGCTCATGGTCATCGAGCATGCCGAGCGGTTCGGGCTGGCCCAGCTTCACCAGCTTCGGGGGAGGGTGGGGCGCGGGGATATCCCCTCGTACTGTATCCTGATGGCCGGCCACCCCGTCTCGGACCTCTCCATGAGGCGACTTCGCGTCATGGAGGAGAGCACCGACGGTTTCCGCATCGCCGAGGAGGACCTGGCGATCCGCGGACCCGGTGAATTCCTGGGCACCCGGCAGTCGGGGCTTCCGGATTTCAGGGTCGCCAACATCCTGCGTGACGGCCGGATTCTGAACGACGCGCGACAGGAGGCCTTCCGGCTCGTCGAGGGGGACGCCCGGCTTGTGAAACCGGAGCACAGGCTCCTGAAAGAGGTTCTCCTCCACCGCTGGAAGGGCCGGCTCGAGTTCGCCAGGACGGGTTAGGGTTTCCGAAATACTTTTTGACAAGTGGCTTGAATTATTGTAAAAAGCCTAGCTTGTTTTTTAGCCTCGAAAAACCAGCAAAGGACCGGCATCGGGGCTTCCAACGAAAAATACGCGGGGTCGGAGCGATGAAAAACATCCATGTCGGCCTGATCGGCTTCGGGACCATCGGGACCGGTGTCACGAAGCTGCTTCAGCAAAGCGGTCATCTGATCGAGAAGCGTCTCGGCGCCAAGGTCATCCTCAAGACAATCGCGGACCTGGATATCACGACCCCGAGACCCGTAACGGTCGAGAAGGGGCTTCTCACCAGCGATGTAAACAAGATCCTCGACGACCCGGAAATTTCCATCGTGATCGAACTCATCGGGGGTTATGAACCGGCGCGATCCTTCGTCCTGAGGGCCATGAAGAACAAGAAGCACGTCATCACGGCCAACAAGGCGCTTCTGGCCACTTACGGAAACGAGATCTTCAGGGTTGCCGAGGAGGAGGGGGTGAACATCGGTTTCGAGGCGAGCGTCGGAGGGACGATCCCCATCATCAAGACCATCAAGGAAAGCCTCGTGGGGAACCGCATCCGGTCCCTCTTCGGCATCATGAACGGCACGACCAACTACATCCTGAGCAAAATGACCGACGAGGGCAAGAGCTTCAAGACCGTCCTCCGGGAGGCGCAGGCCCTGGGGTTTGCCGAGGCCGATCCCACCTTCGACATCGAGGGGATCGACACGGCCCACAAGCTGACGATCCTTCTGTCGCTCTCCTACGGAAGGAAGGTCAACCTGGAGGAAATCTACCGCGAGGGCATCGCGGAGATCACCCAGATGGACATCGAGTATGCCAAGGAACTGGGTTACCGGATCAAGCTCCTGGCCATCGCCATTCAGCGGGAGGACCGCATCGAGGCAAGGATCCATCCGACGATGATCCCCTTCGGTCACCTGCTCGCGAACGTCAACGGCAACTTCAACGCCTTTCACGTCATCGGGGACGCTTCCGATTCGGTCTTCCTCTACGGGCAGGGCTCCGGCATGATGCCGACGGCGAGCGCCGTCATCAGCGATCTGGTGGACATCTCGCGGGACATGCTCAAGAAGATCTCGAGACGCGTTCCGCCCCGGTCCACCCAGGAGCGGTCCATCGAGGATATCAGCCTGGTGCCGATGGAAGACATCACCACCAGCTACTATTTCCGTTTTTCCGCTGTCGACCGCCCGGGCGTCCTCTCGAAGATCGCGGGGGTCCTGGGGCAGCACAACATCAGTATCGCCGCCGTCATACAGAAAGGCCGGACGGCCGATAGCGCCGGCGCCGTCCCCGTCGTGATGACGACCCACCGCTCGGTGGAGCGGGACGTGCGGGTCGCCCTGAAGGAAATCGACCGGCTCGACGTGGTCCGGCGGAAGACCATCCGCATTCGCGTGGAGGATGAGAGCCTGCAATGAAATACGTCATCCTGCTGGGAGACGGCATGGCCGATCACCCCATCGAAAAGCTCGGAGGGAAGACCCCCCTGGAATACGCCGATACCCCCTGTATGGACCGGCTCTCCCGGCTGGGCACCACCGGTACGGTGGAGACCATCCCGGAAGGCTTCCCGCCGGGCAGCGACGTGGCGAACCTCTCGGTCCTGGGATACGACCCGAAACGCTACTACACCGGGCGGGGGCCCCTGGAAGCGGCCAGTATGGGGATCAAGCTGAACCCCGGCGATGTGGCCTTCCGCTGCAACCTCGTCCACCTGGGTCTGGACGGCAGGGAGTCGATGGCGGATTTCACCGCCGGGCACATCTCCACCGAGGAGGCCCGGGAGATCATCGCCGGCCTGAACAAAACCCTCGGCTCGGACATCATCCGGTTCTACCCCGGCGTGGGTTACCGGCATCTCTGCCTGTGGAAAGGCGGCCCCGCGTCGGTGAAGACCACCCCCCCTCACGACATCACCGGCCGGGAAATCGCGGGCTATCTGCCCTCGGGCGACGGGTCCGGCCCGGTGCGCGATCTCATGATGAAATCCAGAAGCGTCCTGAAAGATCACCCGGTGAACCTCAACCGCGCGGCTCAGGACAAGAAAACGGCCAATTCGATCTGGCTCTGGGGGCAGGGCGGGGCGCCGGCCTTCGATACACTGACCGTAAAGTACGGGATCCGGGGGGCCATGATATCGGCCGTCGACCTTTTGAACGGAATCGCCGTCTGCGCCGGCATGGAGATCATCCGCGTGCCGGGAGTGACAGGATACATCGACACGAACTACGCGGGCAAAGCCATGGGAGCTCTCTCGGCGCTGAAGGAGAAGGACCTCGTCTTTGTCCACGTGGAGGCGCCCGACGAGATGGGACACGCAGGCAACATCGAGGGGAAGGTGAAGGCCATCGAGGACTTCGACGGGAAGGTCGTGGGGACCATTCTCGACGGAATCAGCGCCCATCGGGATTTCCGTATCCTGGTCCTGAGCGATCACCCGACCCCGATCAGCCACCGGACCCACGTGGCGGAGCCCAGCCCCTTCGTGGTCTATTCATCGGCGAAGGAGGAAAACCTGCAGAACTGCCCGACCTTCGGGGAGACCTGCTCCCGCCGGGACGGGATCGTGGTCGCGCCCGGGCATCTCCTGATGGACGCATTCATCCGCGACTGGAGGCGCTTCGTTGACAGCAAACGCCGTTGAAATCCGGGTGATCTATGCCGATACGGACGCCATGGGGATCGCCTACCACACGAACTACATCCGCTGGTTCGAGATCGGCAGAACGGAACTCCTGCGCGGCATGGGCATCGTCTATCGGGACCTGGAATCGGAGGGTTTCTACCTGCCGCTCACAGAACTCTACTGCCACTATCTGAAGCCGGCGCGGTACGACGACCTCCTGCGGGTCGAGACGAGGATCAATTACTTCAGGCGGGCGAGCATCAAATTCGATTACGAGATCTGGGATGAAAAAAGGGAAAACTGCCTGGTCGAAGGCTCCACGATCCACGCCTTCCTCAACCGGGAAGGAAAGATCGTGCGGCCCCCTCGGCCCATCGCGGACAAGCTGAACCACATCCTGTCCTCCCGGTCGAAGGCCTGAACCGGAGGGAGCCGGGGTTTTTTTACTTAACGAATCGGGGTAACGGCATGGCAGCCAAGGCGACCAAGAAAGATGTCGAAAAGCCCGATCCCTTCTACGAGTGGATGGAACGGATCTACGGCTATATCGTCTCGAACAAGAAGAAGTTTTACACCGGGGTGGGTGTATTTGCCGCAATCTGCCTGCTCTCGACGGCCTACTATTTTTATTCGCAGCATATGGAACAGCAGGCGGAGAAACTGTACCTGAAGGCTTACGACCTCCAGTATTCACGGGCGGCAACCCGCGGCGCGGACAGGGATTCTCCCGCCTCTGTGTTCGCGGCCTACGAGGAGATCCTTCAGGCGTACCCTCGTAGCCGTGCCGCCTTTTATGCCTGTTACATGCTGGGGAACCTCTACTACCGGGGCGGGGACTACGACAGGGCCCGGTCGTCCTTCGAGGCCTTCCTGGACAAGGCGCCCCGCAAACACGTGCTGACACCCTTCGCCTACACGGGGATCGGCTATTGTTACGAAGAGAAGAAGGAGTACGCCAAGGCCCTCGAGGCGTTCGAAAAAGCCGTCGGCAAGGACACCGGGGGGGTGTTTACGGGGGTCACCTACGGCAACATGGCCCGCGTCTACGAGGAGATGAACAACGCCCCGAAGGCGCTGGAGCTCTACAGGCAGGCTCTCGAGAACACCACCGATCCCGCGATGGCGGCATTCATCAAGCGGAAGATCGCCGAGCTCGGTTCATCGTAAATCAGGAGTTTTGAAAACATGCAAAAGCAGCTGATGTCCGGCAACGAGGCCATCGCCCGGGGGGCCTACGAGCACGGCGTGACCTTTGCAGCGGGCTACCCCGGCACGCCGAGCACGGAAATCATCGAAACCTTCGCGACCTACGACGGGGTCTACGCCGAGTGGTCCCCGAACGAGAAGGTCGCCCTCGAGGTCGCCATCGGGGCGGCCCTCGCCGGCCTGAAAGCCATGGCGGTCATGAAGCACGTCGGCGTCAACGTCGCGGCCGACCCCCTCTTCACGGTCAGCTACACGGGGACGAACGGCGCCCTGGTGATCGTCACGGCCGATGACCCCTCTCTCCACAGCTCCCAGAACGAGCAGGACAACCGCAACTACGCGAAGTTCGCCAAGATCCCGATGCTGGAGCCCGCGGACAGCCGGGAGGCCAAGGCGTTCCTCAAGATCGCCATGGACGTGAGCGAAAAGTTCGACACGCCCGTCTTCCTGCGGACGACGACCCGCGTCTCCCATTCCAAGTCCGTCGTGGACCTCGAGGAGCCGGCACGCGGCGAGGACCGCCGGGCCATCAGGGTGGATCCGGCGAAGTACGTCATGGTGCCCGCCAATGCCCGCGTCAGACGTGTGGCCGTGGAAAAACGAATGGATCAGCTCAGGGCGTGGGCGGAGACCTTCCCCGAAAACAGGATGGAGATCGGGAACACCGCCGTCGGCATCATCACCGCCGGCATGTCCTACAACTACGCCAAGGACGTTTTCCCCGACTGCTCCTATCTCAAGCTCGGGATGGTCCACCCCCTGCCGGAGAAAATGATCCGTGAATTTGCTTCGAAGGTGAAAGAGTTGTACGTTGTCGAAGAACTGGATCCCTTCATCGAGGAACAGGTCCATGCCATGAGAATCCCCGTCCAGGGCAAGGCGGTCTTCCCCTACACCGGCGAGTTCGACCCCGGTGTTGTCGAAGCGGGGATCCGGGCGCTTCACAAAGAGAAGAAAGCACAGGCGGCCATCACGCCGAGACCGCCGAACCTCTGCCCCGGCTGCCCCCACAGGGGGCTTTTCTACGCGCTGGGGAAGACGAAGGCCTTCGTCGCGGGGGACATCGGCTGTTACACCCTCTCGTTCATGAAACCCCTGCAGGGGCTGCACACCTGCATCTGCATGGGCGCCAGCATCGGCATGGCTCACGGGATGAGCAAGGCGCTCGGGGAAAAGGGCAAGGGGAAGATCGTCGGGGTCATCGGCGACTCCACCTTCATCCACTCCGGCATCACGCCGCTTCTCAACATGGCCTACAACAGAAGCGATGCCGTCATCATCATCGCCGACAACCGGACGACGGCCATGACGGGCATGCAGGATCATCCGGCGACGGGCACGACCCTCCAGGGCGATAAAACGAAGACGCTCGACTTCGAAGCCCTCGTCAAAGCGCTCGGCATCGAGAGCGTTCGCGTCGTCAACCCCCTCAACGTGAAGAAAACGACGAGTGTCCTGAAAGAGGAGCTGGCAAAAGAAGGGCCCTCCGTGGTCATCGCCCGGGGCCCCTGCATCTTTCTGCAGCCCGAGCGGCTCAAATCCGCCAGGGCTTTTGCCGTCGACACTGATGCCTGCACCGGCTGTCAGCTCTGCCTGGGGCTGGGCTGCCCGGCCATCTCGTGGCAGAAAGAGGAAGAGGGAAGGGTGCCCCGGACGGGGAAGAAGCGCAAGGGGTTTGCGTCGATCGACAAGACCCTCTGCGTCCATTGCAGCCTCTGTTTCCAGGTGTGCAATGCCGACGCGATCAAATCCATCGGAGGGCCGGCATGACGACGAATTCCGTGACCAGTCTGCTTCTCGCCGGCGTGGGCGGACAGGGCGTCCTGCTTGCAAGCGACATCATCGGCAAGGTGATGATGCGAGCCGGACTGGATGTCAAGAAGAGCGAAGTCCACGGGATGGCCCAGCGTGGCGGCTGCGTGACGAGCCACGTCCGCTACGGTCAAAAGGTCTACTCCCCCATCGCCAAGGAGGGTGACGTGGACATTCTCGTTGCCTTCGAGAAACTGGAGACGCTGCGATATCTGAATCTCCTCCGGACCGGCGCCAAGATCATCATCAACGAGGAAGAAATCTATCCACCCTCGGTGAACCTGGGTGATGCCGCCTATCCCGTCGACGCAGCGGAAATCGTGAAACGCCGGTTCAAGGACGTCCTGATCCTGAACGCCCCGGAACTCGCCCGGAAGGCAGGCAACGTTCGGGCCGTCAGCACCGTCATGCTCGGCGCCCTGTCGAGATACCTCACCGGGGTCACGCCGGAGGACTGGAAAAACGTCATCGCCGAGGAATTTGCAGAAAAACTCGTTCCCGCCAACCTGAAAGCCTTCGATCTCGGAAGAGAAGCGGTCTGAACAGCGGTCGTCTTGCCCTCGTGTCGCGGGGTGAAAGGCGGTGCCGCGACCCTTCGACAATAATCCTTCTTTACATGACTGAAAAAGTCATTAAATTATAAACTCTGGATATACCTTTGAGATAGTGCTTTATGAACGACGATTACTACAGGATCCTCGGCGTCGAGAAGAGCGCCTCGACGGACGACATCAAGAAGGCCTACCGCCGGCTTGCCCTCAAGTACCATCCGGACAGGAACCCCTCGGACAAGAAAGGCGCCGAAGAAAAATTCAAGAAAATCAGCGAGGCCTATGCGGTTCTGAGTGACCCCGAGAAGCGGAAACAGTACGACAGTTTCGGCTCCGACGCCTTCCGTCAGAAATTCTCTCAGGAAGACATTTTCAGGGGTTTCGACCTGAACGAGATCCTGAGAGACCTCGGTTTTGGCGGCCTTGGAGGCGAGTTCACCTGGTTCGGCGGCGGCCCGGGGAGAAGAACCACCTTCAGGAAGCAGACGGGAGGCCCGGACATATTCGGCGACATGTTCCGTGACCAGCAGACCTACGGCTACGGAGAGGCCCCGCCCCGGAAGGGCCAGGACCTTGAATATAACATGCCGATATCACTGGAAGATTCGGCTTCCGGTGCCGAAAAGAAGATCACCATCAAGAAAGGCCAGAAACACGAAGAGATCAAGGTCAGGATCCCCGCCGGCATTTCTTCGGGGAAAAAATTGAGGGTAGCCGGTAAGGGTCAGCAGGACCCTTACGGCGGGCCCCCGGGCGATCTTTTCCTGAATATCCAGGTAGTGCCTCACCACGTATTCTCCCGGGATGGTGATGATCTAACGATCGAAAGATCCATTCCGTACTCGAAGGCCGTCCTCGGCACGACGATCGATGTCCCCACGCTGGAAGGTCCCGTGAAGCGGATCAAGGTACCCGCTGGAACGCAGAACAACACGAAAATCCGCATGAAGGGATTCGGCGTCAAGCACATGAAGGGCGAAGGCAAAGGGGATCTCTATGTCAAAATCGTTGTAGCCGTGCCGAAGAAGGTCAGCGAGAAACAGGCCGCGCTCATCAGGAAACTCTCCGAAGAAGGGCTGTAGTGATCTTCCTGCAGACCTGCTACAGGATAACCCGGACAGACAACTCTAAAAAAGGACGATCGTGAAGAACGGGGGGCATTGGAATGGATGCATCTTATGTCTGATAAGATATGTTATGTAAACTTACTTTATCTGATTTCTAATCCACAGCCAGCTCGATACCTCCTGCCGCCCCCATCGTGTCACCAACAATCGCGAGCACGCCAAGAACGCCCGATATCCTGAGCCCCTCCTCTATGGCGTCCTTGATGTCTTCTTTTTTCTTGATTCTGTTGCCGATCCTTGTCGCGGCGGCATCGGCCAGGATAGCCGATTTTGATTTTACACAGACGGCATCGGCAATTCCGAAACTGAGCGAATGACCGACCGTTGCCGATGACGTGCATAATCCCAGGGGGGTCTCTTCCGGCAATACCCTTATCGCAAACTTCAAGCTCAAAGGCGAATCGGCGGCGTATATGCCCACCCTGGTATCCCTGACTACCTTTAGATATATGTCTCCGCCGTTCTCGACGATGACGCTTTCCGAGTGCTTGAGAAGATCCCGACCGACAAACTCAGCAACGGCACCGGCCACAGATGCCATCGGCCCCACGCCTGCGGTTTTTGAATGCCTGAGCATTTCACGGACAATGACGGGCGCCTGCGGGTCATCGTCAATGGGCACGAGAGAGGACAGAAATTCAGATTTTATTCTAATGTATTCTTCAATGTAATTACGGTGATTGACAACAGACTCTAATGCGATGCCTGATAGGTCTGAATCGGTGCGGATGAGGAGGTCCGTTTCTGAGACCTTGACCTGGTAGGATTTCAAATAGTCGTCTTTGATCAGTGTCCTGTAATTCTTATCCTTATATATCAGATGAGACATTTTATTATAACTATTGGATATCAAACGAATCTCGTAGATCCCGGCCCGAGAATAGCATCGGCATCCTTTTTAATCCCCTCGGAAATATCGAGCCTCAGGGTGTCGCCCAGGTAGACAACGGTTTCGCTCCGGTCCGGAAGGACGATATGCAGGTAGCCGTCGAAACGACCCCTGTGCCGGTTGAGTACCCCGCGGAGGGACTCGATATCCCCGCTACCCCTGAGAGTTGCATCGAGGTGAAAATGAACAGAGTGATAGGGCATCTCCAGGACTTCCGACAGAAGCTTCACCTCCGTGAGGATGACCTTCGTGCTGTCCTCACCCACATCGAGGGTCCCCTTCAGGCAGAGAGGGGCCTCCGCCTTGAGAAGGTCCATGTAGGTGCGGTAGACCTCGGCGAAGGCAATGGCGCCGATGGACCCCTTCATGTCCTCGATGGTCAGGTAAGCCATGATCTCTTTTCGCTTCGTCGTCACCTCCCGGCGTGCACTCACGATACCCGCAAAGGAAATGGTCTCCCTGTCCTTGCGTTCCAGGATCGATTCGGAGTCGGCGTCGACGATCCGGTAGAGTTTATCGACATAGCGAAGAAGCGGGTGTCCCGTGATGTAAAAGCCCAGGGTCTCCTTTTCGTGGAGCAGAAGCTCCTGGTGGTCCCATTCGGCTACCCGTGGGATCAGGTCCGCCTCGAGTTTCTCCTGCCGGCGGTCCTGGTCCTCTTCGTGGGTATCGAAAAGGTGGACCTGGTGGCGGTCCCCTCCCCTCTGGCTCCGCTGCGTCATCTCGATGATCTTTTCGTAACCCTCCATGAGCGGGCGTCTCTTGTACCCCATGAGGTCAAAGGCGCCGCACTTGATGAGGCTTTCGACGACCCGCTTGTTGATCTTCCGAAGATCCACCCGGGTGCAGAAGTCGTAGAAGGTCTTGAACGTCCCGTCCCGGGTCCGGGATTCGATGATGGAATCGACGGCACTCTCCCCGACGTTCTTCACGGCGGCGAGTCCGAAACGGATATGCTCCCCGGAGACGCTGAAGTCCCTCATGGAGACGTTGATGTCCGGGGGGAGCACGTTGATCCCCATCTCCTTGCAGACGCTGATGTACTTGATGACCTTGTCCCGGTTGCTCTTTTCGCTGGTGAGCAGGGCCGTCATGAACTCGCAGGGGAAATGGGCCTTCAGGTAGGCCGTCTGGTAGGAGATCATGGCGTAGGCGGTGCTGTGGGACTTGTTGAAACCGTAACCGGCAAAGGTCTCCATCTGCTCGAAGATCTTTTTCGCTTTGGCCTCCGGGATCCTGTTTTTCCTGGCCCCCGCGATGAATTTCGGCTTTTCTTTTTCCATCTCGGCGGGATTCTTCTTGCTCATCGCTTTCCGGAAGGTGTCGGCTTCTCCCATCGTGTAGCTGGCCAGGACGCTCGCGATCTGCATGACCTGTTCCTGGTAGACGATGACACCGTAGGTCTCCTTCAGGATGCTCTCCAGCTGCGGAACCTCGTAGGCGATCCGTGTCTTCCCCTGCTTCCTCGAGATGTACTCCTGCACCATGCCGCTCTTCAGCGGACCCGGCCGGTAAAGGGCGATGAGGGCGATGACGTCCTCGATGCAGTCGGGCTTCATGCTCACCAGGATCTCTTTCATCCCCCGGCTTTCCAGCTGGAAGACTCCGTCCGTTTCCCCCTGTGACAGGAGCTGGTAGGTTCTGCGGTCGTCCAGGGGGATCTGCCGGATGTCGATGTCGACCCCCTTCCCTTCCCGGACGAACCGGAGGGTGTCCCGGATGACGGTAAGCGTCTTGAGGCCCAGGAAGTCGAATTTCGTGAGTCCCACGGCCTGGAGGTCGTTCATGGAGAACTGGGTCACCACGTCGTCCTTCGGGCTCTTGCAGAGGGGGACCCGTTCCAGAAGGGGCTTGTCCGAAATGACGACCCCCGCGGCGTGGGTCGAGGAGTGACGGTTGAGACCCTCCAGGGATTTTGAAAGCGAAAGAAGCTTCCGGACCTTCTCGTTTTTTCTCGCCTCTTCCTGGAGACGGGGCTCCATCTTGATGGCGTCGTCGAGGCTGATGTTGAGCACGTTGGGGATCATCTTGGCGATGCGGTCCACCTCGCCGTAGGAGAAATTCAGGGCCCGGCCCACGTCCCGGACGACGGCCTTCGCCTGCATCTTCCCGAAGGTGATGATCTGGGCGACCCGGTCCGCCCCGTATTTTCCCGTCACGTAGCGGATGATCTCGTCCCGGCCGTCCTGGCAGAAATCGATGTCGATGTCGGGCATGCTCTTGCGGTCCGGATTCAAAAACCGCTCGAAAAAGAGCCCGTACCGGATCGGGTCGATGTCGGTGATGCCCAGGGCATAGGCAACGAGGCTTCCGGCCACGGAACCCCTGCCGGGTCCGACGGGGATGCTGCGGTCCTTGGCGTGGCGGACGAAGTCGGAGACGATCAGGAAATAGCCCGCGAACCCCATGGACTTGATCATGTCGATTTCCGTCTCCAGGCGCTTTTCGTAGGCCCCGCGGGCCGCGCTGCCCTTGTCCTTGATGATCTCGGGCCACCTTTTCTCGAGGCCCTTCCGTGCCAGCGCTTTCAACTGGTCGTCCAGGGAGACCGTCGGGTCCGTTTCGTAGTGCGGGAGATAGAGCTCATCGAAGGGGATCGTGAGGTTGCACCGCTCGGCAATGCGGATCGTGTTTTCGACGGCCGCCGGGCAGTGGGCGAAAAGTTTTTTCATCTCCTCCGGCGAACGGAAATAGAACTGGTCGGTGGCGAAACGCATGCGGTCGGGATCGTCGAGGGTTTTCCCCGTCTGGATGCAGAGAAGCACCTCGTGGGCTTCCGCATCGGTCCGCTCCAGATAGTGACAGTCGTTCGTGGCGACGACGGGGATTCCGCATTTCCGGGACAGCTGCAGGAGCCCCTCGTTGACGGTTTGCTGCTCCGGGATTCCGTTTTCCATCAGCTCCAGGTAATAGTTGTCCGGTCCGAAAATGGAGCGGTATTCCAGCGCCGCCTTTTCCGCCCCCTCCGCATCCCCCCTCAGGAGATGATCGGCCACTTCGCCGTGCAGGCAGGCGCTCAATGCGATGAGCCCCTCGCTGTGCTTCGAGAGCAGTTCCTTGTCGACCCTGGGCCTGTAGTAGAACCCCTCCAGGAATCCCAGGGACGTGAGCTTGATCAGGTTCTTGTACCCCTGGAAATTCTTCACCAGGACGATGAGGTGGCGGGCGCTGTCCCCCGCGGTCTCAACGGTTTTTTCGAGCCGGCCCCGGGGAGCCACGTAAAGTTCGCAGCCGATGATCGGCTTGATGCCCAGGCGGTAGGCGGACTGATAAAAATCCACGGCGCCGTAAATGTTCCCGTGATCCGTCATGGCTACGGCGGGCATCCGGAGTTCCCGGGCTTTCTTCAGGACATCCTGGAGACGGATCGTTCCGTCGAGAAGGCTGTATTGGGTATGGACGTGCAGGTGAACGAAATCCTGGTGTTTCATGAGTGAACAGGTTCTCCGGTCTAATCCAGCCAGTAATTCGGCGCTTCCTTGGTGATGATGACATCGTGGACGTGGCTTTCCCGCAACCCCGCCGACGTGATCCGGACGAACTTCGCCCTGGCATGGAGTTCCTCGACGGTGCGGCAGCCGGCGTAACCCATGCCGGCCCGGAGGCCGCCGATCAACTGGAAGATGCTCGCCTCGAGGGTCCCCCGGAAGGGCACCCTCCCCTCGATCCCCTCGGGGACAAGCTTCAGCGTGCTTTCGATGTCGTCCTGCATGTAGCGGTCCCGACTTCCCGATTTCATGGCCTCCAGGGAACCCATACCGCGGTATACCTTGTAGCTCCGGCCCTGGAAGAGGACCGTCTCGCCGGGACTTTCTTCCGTCCCCGCGAAAAGGCCGCCGATCATGACGGTGTGAGCCCCCGCCGCCAGGGCCTTGGTGATGTCGCCCGAAAACTTGATGCCGCCGTCGGCGATGATCGGCACGCCCCGCCGGGCCGCCGCTTTGCGACAATCCCGGATCGCCGTCATCTGGGGGACACCGACACCGGCCACGATTCTCGTCGTGCAGATCGATCCCGGACCGACGCCGACCTTGACGGCGTCTACGCCCGCCTTGATGAGCGCCTGTGCCCCCTCCGTCGTCGCCACGTTGCCGGCGATGAGATCGCATTTGAAATTCTTCTTGGTGTCCCTTATGGCGTCGAGAACGCCCTTCGAGTGGCCATGAGACGTGTCGATGACGATGACGTCGCACCCGGCGTTGAGCAGGGCCTGGACCCGCTCCTCCCTGTCGATGATGCCCACCGCCGCGCCGATCCGGAGCCTCCCCAGGGAATCCTTGCAGGCATTCGGATATTTCTGGATCTTCTCGATGTCCTTGATGGTGATGAGGCCCTTCAGGTTGTAGTCGTCATCCACCACAAGGAGCTTCTCGATCCGGTGCTTGTGGAGCAGCTTCTTCGACTCTTCGAGGGTGATATTCGAAGAGACGGTGACCAGGTTCTTCTTCGTCATGACGTTGGCTACCGGCTGGTCCAGATTCGTTTCAAATCGGAGATCCCGGTTCGTGAGAATGCCCACGAGCCTCCGTTTCTTGACCACGGGCACCCCCGAGATCTTGTAACGGCTCATCAGGTCGAGTGCCTCCCGGACCCGCTGTTCCGGCTCGATGGTGATGGGATCGACGATCATGCCGCTTTCCGACTTTTTGACCTTGTCGACTTCCAGGGCCTGGCGCTCGATGCTCATGTTCCGGTGGATGATGCCGATGCCGCCCTGCTGGGCCATGCAGATGGCGGTGCGTGATTCCGTGACCGTGTCCATGGCGGCGCTGACGATCGGGATCTTCATGGCGACATTCTTCGTCAGATGAGTCGAGGTGTCGACATCTTTCGGCAGGATACTCGACAGGGCCGGCATCAGAAGAAGATCGTCGAATGTCAGGGCGTCTCTCACCTGATCTTCCAGCATGATAAACCTCCGTCTTGAAATGCGGAACCCCCCGCCCGCGGCGGGCCTGACGGGATCACCCCCGGGGCATGGTCTTTCTCCCTAGGAGTCGTGATTCCGTATATAATATTTCTTCCCGTTCAGGTCGAGGAAGAAGTCCTCCCTCCCCTCTTCCTGCGCGAAATAATCGGCGATCTGGTAATAGCTCGCCCTGAGAAAACGCGCCGGAAAACGCTTTTCCTTGACGTCGCAGTAAAGAACATTCTCCCGGCCGATGCGGACGGTCTCCGGTGCGAGCTCCTCACACGTTTCGTCGCTCAGGAAAAGAAGGAGTTTCTCGTCACCGTCTTCAGCCGAACCGGCGTGGTACACGGCGCGAACCACGAAGGCCGTGTCTTCCACCTCCACGGATGCGATATCATTGGCATATTCGATATAGTACCCCCCTGAATCATCCCGGTGGAGGTTCTGGTAGAAGAGGTTGACGATTTCCTTTCGGAACATCTCAGCCCCTTTATAGTACCACACGCCTTCTTTGTCGATCCGGATGAAGCTTGGGGGCAGATCCTGGGCCTTGACTGTCATGCGGGGATACTCTGGGAGTCTTTTTTTTCGAAATATTGCTCTTGAGTCCGGTGGAATTCGTAGGGACCTGCGAAAGGAATCAGCCGGCGGGCCGCTGACCGCCGACCCGGAGCGCTTCGCTGTCGAGCAGGATCGTCACCGGCCCGTCATTGACGAGCCGGACCTTCATCATGGCCTGGAATTCGCCCTCCCGTACACGGTTCATTCTTGCCCGGGCCGTCTCGACGAAGTATCGGTAGAGATCCCTGGCCGCCTGCGGGTCGGCGGCATCGGTGAATGAGGGCCGCCGCCCTTTTCGGCAATCCGCCCAGAGGGTGAACTGGGATACGACCAGCAGCTCACCGCCCGTCTCGAGGAGGGAGAGGTTCATCTTGCCTTCGGCGTCTTCGAAGATTCGAAGGTGGATGATTTTGTCCAGCAGGTATTCGGCATCCTCCCGGGTGTCCCTTCTTCCCACACCGAGCAGGACGAGGATCCCCTTTCCGATCCGGGAGATCTCTTTTTGATCCACGGTGATGGAAGCCTCTCCGACGCGCTGGATGAGCGCTCTCATGGGTGACCCTGTCCGCTGCGGTTTGGGGGATGTTAGCAACAAACCTGTTTCCCTTCAAGCCTTTTCTCTCTTCGCACCGAAGGCCCGATCTCTTTTCCCTTGTTCGGCGAAACGCAACTTGCTATATCTTATCCGTGTCTGCAAAAAAGAAAACATGTCTCCTGATCAACCCCTGGATTCAGGATTTTGCCGCCTATGACTTCTGGTTGAAACCGCTCGGCATCCTGTACATCGCCTCCTTCCTCAGGGCCTGCGGTTACGGCGTCGCCTTTCTGGACTGCCTGAACATCCTTCACCCGGCTCTCCCCTCACAGATGCAGGTCGGGGGTTTCAAAAGACATCCCTCGGGTCGGGGGAGCCTCCCGAGGGAAATCATCCCACGCCCGGCGGCTCTGGCGTCGGTTCCCCGCAGATACAAGCGATACGGCATCACCCCACGCATGTTCCGGGATGATCTCCGGGCACTCCCCCGGCCGGATCTCATCCTTGTGACCTCCATGATGACCTACTGGTATCCCGGCGTGTCGGAAGCCATCCGGTTCATCCGCGACGTCTTCCCCGGTGTGCCGGTGATCCTCGGTGGAATTTACGCGACACTTTGTCCTGACCACGCCGTTCGTGCGAGCGGCGCCGACTGGGTGCTGCCCGGCGAGGGAGAAGCGGCCCTCGCCGGCTGGATCAGGGATCATTTCGGCGATCGGTCCGTCGCGGAAACCGGAAGCCCAAACCTGGACGCCCGTCCTTATCCCGCTTTTGATCTTCTGCCCGTCAAAGACCAGTTTCCGATCATGACCTCCAGGGGCTGCCCCTTCCGCTGCAGTTACTGCGCATCGCACCTCCTGAGAAAAGACTTCCGGTGCAGGGATCCCATCCGGGTCGTCGACGAGATCGATCACTGGCACCGGCTCTACGGCATCCGGAACTTCTCCTTTTACGACGACGCCCTCCTGGTCGGGGCGGGGCAGCGGGCCGTCCCGATGATGCGGGAGATCATACGGCGGGGTCTCGACTGTGATTTCCACTGCCCGAACGGCCTGCACCTGCGGGAGGTCACCGCCGAGGTCGCAGGACTCCTCCATCGGGCCCGTTTCCGGACCATCCGCTTCGGCCTTGAAACGGCCTGCGAGACGCGTCAGGAGACAACGGGAGGCAAGGTGACCAACGAGGAATTCCGCCGCGCCGTCGCCTACCTGAAAGAGGCGGGTTATCGCCCGGAGGACATAGGGGTTTATATCCTCTGCGGTCTTCCGCACCAGGAGGCGCGAGAGATCCGGGAGTCTATCGATTTTGCGAAATCCTGCGGGGCAAGACCCGTCCTTGCCGAGTTTTCACCGATCCCCGGTACGCCGGTCTGGGAAGAGGCCGTCGGCGCATCGTTCTACCCCATTGCTGAGGAGCCTCTCTTCCACAACAACACCCTGCTGCCCTGCCGGAGCGAAAGCCTGACACCGGAGGTCTACCAGGAGCTGAAGAGGCTCTGCCGGAACCGCTAGACGCGGTTTTCCTCTTGCATCGACGGCGAAAAGCCATTATATAGAAACCCTTGCATTGCCATGGGTGGATTTTTATGACACACATCTTCTGGATCAGGCAAATCACCATCGCTCTTTTGTCCCTGTTGTTCCTGCTGTTCGGCGTCTATCTCCTCTTTTCGGCCTATGGCATGAAAAACCCCCACGATTTCATCATGACTTTCTTCGCGTCGAACCTCATCATCCTGATCAGCCTGGTGGGACTCTCCTACCCGGTGTTCAGGATCTTTTCGCATCTGAAATCCCTCAAGACCTGAGGACGGAATGAAACCGATGCCCCTCATCGATAAAAGGACGCTCCTCCGTACCTGGCTCCCTCTCCTGGCACTGATGGCAACGTTTGTTTTCGCGCCGTCGTCTGCGCCTGCCTGCGATCTCGAGAAAAAGGTCCGGAAATACGAACTGGAAAACGGTCTCGTCGTCCTTCTCCTGGAGAGGCACGTCAACCCCACCGTGTCCTTCTATATCCGCCACCGGGTCGGAGCCCTCGAAGAGGGTGAAGGATTGACGGGAACGGCCCATCTCCTCGAACACATGCTCTTCAAGGGGACGAAGACCATCGGGACGAAAAACTACCGCAGGGAGAAGAAAGTCCTGGACGAAATCCGCAAGACGGGAAACGCCCTCGATCTGGAGCGTCTCAAGGGCGAGCAGGCCGACAAAAAGACCGTCGAGCGTCTGTCTGCCGAGCTTCGCGATCTCCAGACCCGGGCCAAGGGCCTGATGGTCGACAATGAAATCGACAGGCTTTACACCGAAAACGGCGCCGTCGATCTCAACGCCTCGACGGGCCAGGACCTGACGACCTATCACGTGAGTCTGCCGGCCAACAAGGTGGAACTGTGGGCCCGGATCGAGTCCGACCGGATGGAGAACACGGTTTTCCGCGAGTTCTACTCTGAGCGGGACGTCGTCAATGAGGAAAGAAGGCAGACCGTCGAATCGGTTCCCAAGCGGAAACTCATGGAGCTTTTTCTGGCCACGGCCTTCAAGGCCCATCCTTACCGGCGACCGATCATCGGGTGGCCCTCGGACGTTTCTTCGCTCCCCATCGACTACGTCGAGCGGTTTTTCAAGACCTACCATGCACCGAATAACACCGTCATCGCCGTCGTCGGCGACATCGATCCGGCCGCGACCCTGAAGGTTGTGAAGGAATACTTCGGCGCCATCGGCCGGGCGCCGCTCCCTCCTCTCCGCGTGACGACGGAGCCGCCGCAGGCGGGCGAGAGGCGCGTGGAACTCCTGGCCGACGCGAGCCCCTACCTCCTGATCGGCTATCACAAACCCGCCCTCCCCGCTTTCGACGACTACGTCTTCGACGTCATCGATGCTCTTCTGACCCGGGGCCGGACGTCCCGGCTTTACAGGGCTCTGGTGGAGGAGCGGGGTCTCGCGGAGAGCATCGACACGGCAAACGGCTTCCCGGGCTCCAAATATCCCAACCTCTTCGTCTTCATGGCCGCGCCGCGGCACCCGCACACGGCAAAGGAGCTCGAAGATGCGATTTATGAGGAGATCGAAAAGTTGAAGCGTGAGCCGGTGACCGCCCGGGAGCTCGAAAAGGTCCTGAACCAGTTCCGGGCCGACCTGGTCCGTGACCTCGACTCCAACAGAGGACTGGCGAGCAAGCTGTCCTATTACGAGGCGATCGCCGGCGATTTCCGTTACATCACAGGGCACCTCCAGGTCGTCGAGTCGATCCGGCCCGAGGACATCATGAAGACCGCCCGGACCTATCTCACCTCCGAAAACAGGACCGTCGCCACGGTGGTCCGAAAGGAAAAACCATGAGCGCCGGGCGGCTGTTCTTCATCTTCCTGATCGCGGTCCTCCTGTTGCCCCCGGGTGACGGGAACGGAGCTCCGCCCCTGCCGGACCCGCAAAAGCTGAAATACCCCGCTCTTACTTTTTCTCCCCCGGAGCCGCAGCGCGTCGAGCTCGAAAACGGCATGGTCCTTTACGTGCTCGAAGACCGGGAATTGCCCGTGGTCAACATTTCGGCCGTCATCCGGACCGGGTCCGCCTACGACCCGGAGGGGCGGGAGGGGCTCGCCGACCTCACGGCCCGTGTCATGAGGACGGGCGGCACGCGGAGCATGACCGGGGACGAAGTCGACAATCTCCTTGAATTCACCGCCGCGACCCTGTCGCTCTCGGCGGGGACCGACGCCGCCACGGCCGATTTCTTTGTCCTGAAAAAGGACTTCGACCGCGTCTTCGGGGTCTTTGCCGACATCCTGATGGCCCCCGCTTTCAATGAAAAAAAGCTCGAACTGGCCAAGAACCTCAAGATCGAGGAATTGCGGCGAATTGCCGACGTCCCTCAGAAGCTGGCTTTCCGGGAGTTCCGGAAAGTGCTCTACAGCGGAAATCCGCGGGGGCGGCTGTCGACCGTAGAATCCATCGGCCGCATTGAAAGGGAGGACCTGGAAGGATTCCACCGGCGGTTCTTCTCCCCCCGCAACGTCATGATGGCCGTCTCCGGCGATATCGACGGCAGGGAGATCGTAGAGAAATTCCGCCGTCATTTCGGGTCCTGGCGGGGTGACGGGCCCGTCAGGGATGTCCCGCCGCCGGGAGAAAAACCCTCCGCTTCGATCCACTATCTCCAAAAGGAGGGGCCTCAGTCGACGATCATCATCGGGTTTTTCGCCCCCGAGAAAAAGAGCGACGATTTTTATCCCTTCACTCTTCTCGACTTCATTGTCGGAAGCGGCGGGTTCCGGTCCCGGATCTTCAGCGAAATCCGCAGCAACCTGGGGCTCGCCTACAGCGCGGGCAGTTACTACGAGGGCCGGACGGGGTACGGTGTCTTCGGTTCCTATGCCATCACGAAATCCGATGCCACAGGCACGGTTTTCGCCCGGCTGCAGGAAATCCTTAAGGACGTCACCCGCCGAAGGGTCGGGGAAGAGGAGCTCCTCTGGGCCAAGCGCTCGATCGTCAACAGCTTTATCTTCTCCTTCAGCTCGACCGACATGATCGCGACACAGCAGATGATGATCGAATTCCTCGGCCTCCCGCCCGGTTATCTCCGCGATTATCGCGGCCGCATCGAGGCCGTGCCGCCGGAAGACCTCCTCCGGGTCGCGGTGCGATACCTCCGCGGCGATCGCGCAACCGTCCTGATCGTCGGCGACGAAAAAAATTTCGACCGTCCCCTTTCCTCCTTCGGGGACGTGAGGAAAATAGAGGCAAAGTAGACCATGATCGATCGTTCCCTTTATCAGAGAATCGCGGGACGTATCGACTCCTACCGTGACGACATGGTCCGGATGCAGATCGAACTGACGGCCATCCCGGCTCTGGCCCCCGAAAACGGGGGGGACGGGGAGGAGAGAAAAGCCGCCTATCTCGCGAAGCGGCTCCGATCTCTGGGTTTCGACGGCATCGAGGAGCATCGGGTTCCCGACGACCGGGTGTCCTGCGGATACCGTCCGAGCATCGCCGTTCATATCCAGGGGAAACGGCCGGACGGGAAGGTCTGGATCCTGACCCACCTGGACATCGTCCCGCCGGGGGAGCGGACAGCCTGGGAGAACGATCCCTACCATGGTTTCGAGCGCGACGGCCGCGTTTACGGCCGCGGCACGGAAGACAATCAGCAGGACATGGTGGCCTCGATCTTCGCCGTCAAGGCCTTCCTCGACGAGGGAATCCGGCCCGAACGCCCGATCGGGCTCGTCTTTGTCGCCGATGAGGAAACGGGAAGCAAATGGGGCATCGATTATCTGGTCACGAACGGCAGGATTTCCGTCCATGAAACCGATCTCGTGGTCATCCCCGATTTCGGAAACGACGACGGCTCCATGATCGAGGTGGCGGAAAAGAGCGTGCTCTGGGTCCGTTTCCAGACGAAAGGCAGGCAGTGCCACGCGAGCAAACCCTCCCTCGGGAACAACGCCTTCCTGGCGGCCTCGAACCTCGTCGTCAGGCTTCAGACGCTGCACACCCTGTTCGACGCCGTGGACCCGCGCTACGACCCCCCCGGGAGCACTTTCGAGCCGACGAAAAAAGAGGCCAATGTTCCGAACGTCAACACGATCCCCGGCGACGACATTTTCTACCTGGACTGCAGGATTCTGCCGGACTATTCTCTGGACGACGTGCTCGGGCGGATGCGGACCATCGCCGATGAAGTTGAAACCGCTTTCGGCGTCCGCATCGAAATCTCGACGATCCAGAAGCTTCAGGCCCCGCCGCCGACTCCGGACAACGCACCGGTCGTCCGGGCCCTCCAGGAAGCCGTCCGGGAGGTGTACGGCGTCTCGGCATCCCCCGTGGGGATCGGCGGCGGAACGGTGGCCGCCTTCTTCCGCAGCGGGGGGTTTCCGGCCGCCGTGTGGAGCCGGATCGGCCAGAACGCCCATCAGCCCAATGAAAGCTGCCTCATCGAAAACATGATCGGAAACGCCAAGGTCTACTGCCGCCTTTTCCTCCAGCCCTGAGGAGACCGTAAAACCGGTTGCAATGAAAGGGCTAACATGTTAGCATCCTTATGAAAATCAGACGGAAAAACCGGGTCTTTTATTGAAGGCACAGCTGGAAGATTTATCCCTTCGCAAGTTAAGCTTTCCCAACAACAGCGTCCTGCGCCTTCTTTTCGGCGAACGGGACCAGCACATCAAACTCATCGAAAAGCTTCGGAAGGTGAAGATCTCCGTCCGGGGGAACCAGGTCTCCCTCTCGGGGGACCGCTTCGACGTCGACCTCACCGAACGGCTCCTCGTCCAGCTCTACGGCCTCATCGAAAAGGGCTACCCCGTCTTTTCGACCGATATCGATTTCGCCCTCCGGATTCTGACGGAAAACAGATCCACCCACCTCGAGGATATCTTCCTCGACCGGGTCTTCATCTCCTCGAAGAAACGGATCATCACCCCCAAGAGCATCGCCCAGAAACAGTACATCGACGCCATCCGGAAGCACGACATGGTGTTCGGGATCGGCCCGGCGGGCACGGGAAAGACCTACCTCGCCATGGCGATGGCGGTGGCCTACCTCATCGACAAGAAAGTGAACCGCATCGTCCTGACGAGGCCGGCGCTGGAGGCCGGCGAAAAACTGGGCTTCCTCCCCGGCGATCTGGCCGACAAGATCAACCCCTATCTCCGGCCGCTCTACGACGCCCTGTACGACATGATGGATTTCGACAAGGCCATGGATCTCACGGCCAAAGGCGTCATCGAGGTCGCTCCGCTCGCCTTCATGAGAGGGCGCACACTCAATGACTCGATCGTAATCCTCGACGAAGCGCAGAACACCACTTCCGAGCAGATGAAGATGTTTCTCACGAGACTCGGGTTCGGCTCGAAGGCGATCATCACGGGGGACGTGACCCAGACCGACCTGCCCTCCGACAGGACCTCGGGCCTGATCGAGGTGGAGGGCATCCTGGGACAGACACCGGGTATCAGCTTCATCTATTTCACCGAGATCGACGTGGTACGGCATCCCCTGGTTCAGGACATCATCCGCGCCTACAACCACATCGACCGGAAAAAGGCGCGGCCCAGGGAAACCTGACCTGCCGTCGCTTTCCACGAAAAAAATCCGGGATCATCCATGGCCGTCATCATTCAGAACAGGCAGGCGTCCCCAAAAGTCGATATCCCGGCCCTTCGTCGTTCCGCCCGGACGGTCCTGAGATACCTGGGCCGCCCCCGGGACGAAGTCAGCATCCTGCTCGTGGACGACCGGGAGATCCGGGACATGAACAGGACCTACCTCAAGCGGGACCGTCCGACCAATGTCATCGCCTTCCCCATGCACGAGGGCCCCTTCCGAGATCTTCACCCGCGGTTGCTGGGCGACGTCGTTATTTCCATAGAGACCGCCGCCCGTGACGCGGCAAAGGAAGGGGTGACCCTCGAGGATGAAATTCTATTTCTTATGATCCACGGCGTGCTCCATCTCCTCGGCTACGACCACGAGGGAACCGGGGCCGACGGCCGACGCATGAGGGACCAGGAGCGCAGGGTCTTCGAGGCCGTGAAAAACACCGCCGGGAAATAAAAAAAGCGACGCCGGTTCCCGGCGTCGCCCGATCGTGCGATCTTCAGGATCGGATCACCCCCCCGCATCGATCTTGGCGGTCTTGATCCTGATGACCTGCCCTGCTTTCAGTTGATCGCTTTTCAACTGGTTCAGCTTACGGATCTCCGACGTCGTCGTGTTGTACCGCGATGCAAGCGCGTAGAGCGTGTCGCCTTTCTTCACCGTATAGGTGACAACGCCCTGACCGACCGCAGGGGCCTGCCCCGTCTTCCTGGCCTGCACCTTCTTGGGCGCCTTCGTTTTCTTCGGCGACGCGGCCAGAGGCACCCGGATGACCTTGCCCGATTTCAGCTTCGCATCGGCACCCAAGCCGTTGTAGGCGAGAATGGTCCTCGCCGGCACGCCGTACTGCTTCGAGATCGTCTGGGCCGTCTCGCCCGGTCGGACACGGTGCTTGACATATCTTTTCCCCTTCACCCGCTCGTAAAGGGGCGGCTTGGCCTCCGCGATCTGATTCTCCACCATGGCATACTGTCTGCCGAGTCCGACGGGAATCTTCAGGCTGTACTCCTTGTCGGGGGTCTGCTGGTGGCGCAGCTCCGGGTTGAGAAGCGTCAGGGTCTCTTTCGGAATGTTGAGGTTCACCGCGACATCCTGAAGGCGCATGCTCTTGCCGGTCTTGACGGTTTCATATTCGATCGGGCAGGCCATGTCCCCCTCGAGGTCCATGCCGTATTTCTTGGGGTTCCTGATGATGTGCAGGGTGGCGAGGAAGCGCGGGACGTACCGTGCCGTCTCATAGGGAAGCATGTGATAGAGGTCCCAGAACCGGTCGAGATAGTTGATCTGCTGCGTCGAGATAACCTTCAGCACCCTCCCCTCCCCGCAGTTGTAGGCGGCCAGAACGGTGAGCCAGTCCCCGAAGATGCCGTGGAGATCCTTCATGTAAGCGATGGCCGCCCGGGTGGATTTCTCAACGCTCATCCGCTCATCCACCCAGAGGTCACGATTCAGCCCGTACTTGTACCCCGTCGAGGGAATGAACTGCCACAGGCCGAGGGCTCTCGCCCTCGAAAGGGCGTGGACCTGGAAGCCGCTTTCCACCAGAGGAAGCCAGGCCAGCTCCTGGGGCAACCCCGCGTCCTTGAGATAGCCCTTGACGGTGGGCAGATAAAAGCCGGAGCGCTGGTAAGACCGGATGAAGAAACTCCTCTCGATCGTCTGAAAGGACCGGATCTCCTTTTCCACGTCCTCATTCATCAGGAGGGGTATTTCGCTGCGCCGGCCGTTCGTGAGACCGCTCTTGGAGGTGTAGATCTGCACGATGCGCATGGAGATCATCAGACGGAGGTCATCCTTCTGGCGGGCCAGGGTCGATTCCCCGTTGACATCCAGAAGAAGCCCGTAAGCCTGGTCGAGGGTTTTGAGCGCCCGCTCGATATCCCCCTTCCGGCGGTACTCCTCCGCCTGCTTGAGAAGGATGAGGGCATCGTCCGTCTCGTCGTCCGGTTCGTCCGTTGCGACGTCCGCCGAATCGACCTGGTGGTCCCGTCCCGTCTCCGTTCTGACCTGGGAAAGACCGTTTCGATGATCCGCCTCGCCAAGCACCTTTTTGATCGCTTCTTCAGGGGGGCAGTCTGCTCTGTTCCCGGCCGCCGGTGCCGGGACGCCGCCAGACGTGGAGAGCTGAACGGGCTTCTCGGACGAACCCTCTCTCACCAGCCGGCTTTTCTTTTTCGTCTGGACGGTCTTCGAGTCCGGACTCCCGGACGCCGTGACGGGGGGCGTGGTATGGGCACAGGAGATCAGGAATAGAAGGAGGATCGGGAAAATCAACCGCTTCGCAAACGACATCAGGGAAAACTCCTTGAGATGAATTCTATGGTTTGCTGGCGGGACCCGCGCGGATCCAGCAATCCTCATACCGGCGGCAAGGCCGGCCGCGGCCCCAAGCCCTTTCTTTTCTTCTCCGCTTCCGATGTTCTCGGTGCATCTACCAGACCTCCGCGCGGAATGTCAAAGATTATTTGCCTTTTACCGGCGGGTCGGCAGCGCAAGACCGCGATTTTATTACCCGGCGCCTATTCTATGCAAAAAAAGAGCCTTTCGGGGGCTTCCGGCGGTTAAATGAACCCCGCCAATGAAAAAACAAGAGGATTTCAACCCGATGCCGCCGCTTCACTCAAAAGGTAAGCCTCGATGAAGCCGTCGATATCCCCGTCGAGCACCCGCTGGACGTTTCCGACCTCAAGGTTGGTGCGGTGATCCTTGATCAGTTTGTAGGGGTGGAGCACGTAGGATCGGATCTGGCTTCCCCAGGCGATGTCTTTCTTCGACGAGTGCAGCGTATCCATCTTTTCTTCCTGCTCTTTTTTCTTGAGCTCGAAAAGTCTGGACCGGAGCACCTTCAGGGCCATCGCCTTGTTTTTGTGCTGTGAGCGTTCGTTCTGGCACTGCACGACGAGACCCGTGGGGAGATGGGTGATCCGGACGGCCGAATCGGTCTTGTTCACATGCTGTCCCCCCTTGCCGCCGGCCCGGTAGGTGTCGATCTTCAGGTCTTTTTCATCGATATCGACGACGATTTCCTCATCGACCTCGGGATAGACGAAAACAGAAGCGAAGGATGTGTGCCGGCGGCTGCCGGCATCGAAGGGAGAAATGCGGACGAGCCGGTGGATGCCCGACTCGGCCTTGCTGTACCCGAATGCGTATTCCCCCTCGATGTGGAGGGTGACACTCTTCACCCCGGCTTCCTCACCGGACTGGTAATCCAGAATCCGGGTCTTGAAGCCCTTCTTTTCCGCCCACCGCAGGTACATCCGCAGGAGCATCTCCGCCCAGTCCTGCGCCTCCGTGCCGCCGGCGCCGGCATGGACGGTCATGATGGCGTTCTTCCCGTCTTCGGCCTGTCCCAGGATGGCCTTGATCTCTTCGTCCCTGACCGCCTCCAGCAGCCTGTCGCCGTCGTCGTCCATCTCCGCCAGGGCCTTTTCATCGTCCTCCTCCCGGGCGATCTCGAAAAGCTCCTCGAGGTCCCGCGCGTCCCCTTCGAGTCCGGCAAACCGTGCGAGGGTGGCCTCCAGCCGGTTCTTCTCCTTCAAGAGTTCTCTGGCCTTTTCAGGCTGATCCCAGAGATCCTGCCTCGCGGTGACCTTTTCCAGTTCCCCCAGCCTCTTCCGCCGGTTTTCTATTTCAAAGATAGCCTCGAAGGGTTTCCAGTTTTTTTCGGATCTCTTTGATTTTGCCCGGTAGATCTTCAAACATTTATGCGCTCCTCCCTCTTTTCATAATGCCTATCATAACGAAAAAAGCCATGCAGAGATAGACAAAAAGATCCCCGAATCGGGAATAAAAGGTTTGAACATCCATGACACCAAAGACGCCATCCAGGGTCGTCGTTTCAAAAAGGCCGGTCTGAGAGAGGATCTCTCCCGTCGGCGCGATGAAGGCACTGATCCCGGTATTGGCCGCCCGGATCACGAAGAGCCGGTTCTCCACCGCCCGGAACGTGGTGATCGCCAGATGCTGGTATGGGGCTGATGACGTCCCGAACCAGGCATCATTCGTCAGGTTGACCAGCAGAGAGGCACCCTTCTGCCGGTAGGTCCGGCTGATCTCCGGGAAAATCGCCTCGTAGCATATCAGAATCCCGGCCCTGGCACCGTCCAGGGCAAGGGGCTCGAGGTTCTCACCGGGCAGAAAGTCCCCGATACCGACGGCCAGTTTCTCGATAAAGGGGAAAAAGGGCCTCAGGGGCACGTATTCGCCGTAGGGGACCAGGTGCACCTTGTCATACCTGCCGAGCACCTCCCCCCCCGGCGACAGGAGATAGGCGCTGTTCTGATAGTGCAACCGTCCGTCGACCTGCCGGTGGCTGGGGCTCCCGAAGATGAGAAAAGCCTGCGTGCTTTCGGCCACGGAAAGGACTTCCCTCTGTTTGTCATCGGTCTGCTGGAAGAAGAAAGGCGTGGCCGTCTCCGGCCAGACGATCAGGTAAGGACTTCTCGCGGCGGCTTTCCCGGAATACTCCACATATCTGCGAATCGTTTCCTCCTGGAAACGGGGATCCCACTTGACGCTCTGGTCGATGTTTCCCTGCACGATCGAGGCGGCTTTCGCCGGGGTGTTCTTCACTTGGGCGTCCGTGTCGGCGAGGCGGTACACCCCGTAACCGTAGACGGCCGAAACAAGGAGGCCGCCGAGAGCGAGCTCCGCGATGGTGAAAAACCGGCTTTCTCTTCTCGTGACCAGGTCGTAGAGCACGGCGTTCACGAAGACGATGAGGAAGGAGATCCCGTAGGTGCCGGTGAGGTCGGCGATCTGGATCATGGGAAGGTTCAGATACTGGCTCTGGGCGAGGGCTCCCCAGGGAAAGCCCGTCAGGAGGTTCGCCTTCCCGTACTCCAGAAGGACCCAGAGGACGGGCGCCGCGACGGCGAGGGGGACCTGCTTTCTCCCGAAATAGGTGACACCGGCGGCAAAGAGAGAGACGTAGAGGCTCATGTAAAGAGCCAGGAGAAGCATGACGACCACACCGAGAAGAAAAGGGAGATGGCCGTACCGGACGACAACACCGGAGACCCAGTAAAGGAGCCCGACATGGAAGACAAGGCCGCCGGCAAGACCCAGCATCAGGGCGCCGGCGATATCCCGCCCCCGCAGGGAAGCGAAGAGGGGGACCAGGCAGACCCATGCCAGGGCCCCCTGCCCGAATTTCGGGAAGGAGAGGAAAAGGAGAAGCCCGGATAATGCGGCAAGGAGCAGCGCCTTCAGCGGACGGCCCCTTTCTCCGGCCGATGCGCGGCGGGATTCCCTGGTCTTCGATGCCCTTTCTATCGGGTCTCTCCTTTTTTCTTGATTCGCACCTTCTTGATGCTCCGCTCGTCGGCCGAGGCGATCACCATCTCGAGTCCCTCGTGGGCGACCACATCTCCCGTCAAGGGGATCCGCTTCAGGGTGTCCAGGATGAATCCGCCCAGGGTTTCGTACTTGCCCGGGGGGATTTCGATCCCGAAGTGCTGCTCGAAGTCTTCGATCTCCACCCGGCTGTCCACCAGGGTGTACCCGTCGGGGAGTTCGAGGAATTTCTCCTCTTCCCGGTCGTGCTCATCCCGGATCTCGCCGACGATCTCCTCGATCAGGTCCTCCAGCGTGACGAGCCCCGAGGTACCGCCGTACTCGTCTATGACGATGGCCATGTGCAGCTTCTTCTCCTTCAGTTCATGAAGGAGAAGATGGACGTTCTTCGTTTCCGGGATGAAGTAGGGTTTTCTCAGGATGGACAGGATGTCCTCCTGCCGGACGGACTTCGACCAGAACTTCAGGAGGTCCTTGACGTTGAGGATCCCGATGATGTTGTCGATGCTTCCGCTGTAGACGGGCAACCGGGTGTGGCCGTGCCGGATGATCAGCTCGATGATGTCGTCGATGGGAACGTGGCTTCCGATCGCCAGGATGTCGGTCCTCGGCACCATGACTTCACGGGCCAGGGTTTCCCGGAACTCGAGGATGCTCTCGATCATGGCCCCGGACTGCGCGTCGATGAGGCCCTTTTCCTCACCGGCATCGATAATGGAGTGTATTTCCTCCTCGAGGCGGCTCTGATCCTCGCCGGCTGCGCCGGAGGAAAAAATTTTCCCTATGCGATCCCAGATTTTCCCCATAAAGGGCACCGACTCTCACAATCCCCGCATGAATTCCGGTCTCAAATAGTCCGGGCGCCGTTTCGCGATCACGGCGTCGAGAACCTGAAGGAGGCTCTCCCGGTCGGCCGGCAGCCTCGCCCGGACGGGCAGGTAGTTCGAGGCGTGATTGGAGGTGAAGAAGCAGTCCGTGAAGTTCGAGGCCTCGACGATGGTGCGGAGTTCCCCCAGAAGGGCAAACACATCCGGCAGGACGAAGGTCCCGCTGCGCCAGGCCTCGTAAAGCGGTGTGCCGGCAATGAGCATGACCGTGAGGATGCCGGCGTATTCCGGGTCGATGTCCGTCAGGATCCGGGCGGTCTCCCTTGCGTGCTCCGCGCTCAGCTCGACTCCCCCGATGCCCAGGAGGGCCGTGACCGAAAGCGTGATGCCGGCCTCCTTCACCCGCCGGCCGGCCTCGACCATCTGATCATAGGTGACCCCCTTCCGAACCCTCCGGAGAACCTCCTCGCTCCCGGTCTCCACGCCCAGGTAAACGATCTTGAGCCCTTCCTCCCTCAGGGCGGCAAGTTCTTCCCTGTTTTTTCGGAGGATGCTCTTTGCATTGGCGTACGTTCCGACTCGTTCCACCCCGCCGATGTTCTCACCGATGGACTTCAGGATCCCCAGAAGCCTCTTCTGGGGGATGATGAGGGCATCCCCGTCGCAGAGGAAGACCCGCTTCGCCGATCGCAGCCTCGTCCCGGCTTCCCGAAGATCCTCCTCGATCTCATCCTGCGAGCGGATCCTGAACCTCTTCTGCTTGTAGGCGGAGCAGAAGGTGCACCGGTTGTGGGAACAACCGACGGTCGCCTGCAGGAGCAGGCTCCGTGCCTCGCTGGGAGGACGGATGATCGTGCCTTCGTACCTCATGCCGTCCTAATCCAGGTTGCCGCTGTACGGGTTGATCCTGCCATCGTGAAAACACTTGCGGCAGAAGGCTTTCGGGTCCACGTGCCCGCAGCCGTAACCCCAGAGATCGATGGTCCGGCATCCCGAGCACAGCGGGATGGCGCATCCATCACAGAGAACAACCGAGTTTTTTGTCTTGCAGACTCCGCAGAGCTCCGTTCCGTCTGTCACGATCATCGTCGCATCTCCTTTCCCGACCGTCGCGGGTAATTTATATCATGCTCCGGTAAAACGCAAGCCGCCCGCGTGGAGTTTTAAAAAGGTTTTTCAAGCGTAAAAAACGAGAATGGCAGACATCTTGCAAAAAAATTTCTCGCTTCGATGTGCTCGAAAAAAATTTTTTCTCTTTTTCGACGTTTTTTACAAATATCACTTGACATTATGCAAACATTCTTTATAACGGTTCTCAACTCGAAGGAATTTTTTTCATCGATCACGGATCAAAAGAGATCGTCGTCGCAAAGATGGACACAGGGCGACCGATAAAGCAGAAAAGGAGAGCGTTGAATGGAAGACAATGTCTGTCTAACCCAGGAGGCGGAGCCTCCCGGTAGACACGCCGGCCCCGCCGGTTCGGCTCTGGATGAGCTGAAGGAACAACACACCTCCCCTTCCGTGGCAATCACCACGACCAGGAAGAACAGATCCCTGTTTCTCTTTCCCACCCGCGGCATCAGCACCTGCAAACCCAGCGCACGGTCCAAGGCTTTTCAGAAACGCTTTTACCCCGGCATCTCGTCCGTCGAATGGAATGACTGGCAATGGCAGCTGAAGAACCGCATCACAGGCCTGGAAACGCTCTCGCGGATGATCTGGCTCTCCGATGACGAGACCAGCACCATCATCCGACGGGGAGGCAGCATCCCCCTGAGCATCACTCCCTATTACGCCAGTCTCCTGGACGCGATGGATCCCGAACAACCCGTCCGCAGGACCGTGATCCCCCGGAGCCTCGAATTCCATCACTCCTGGGAGGAATCCGACGACCCTCTCGGCGAAGAAAGCGACAGCCCCGTTCCGGGCCTGGTCCACCGATACCCGGACCGTGTCCTCTTCCTCGTGACGAATTTCTGCTCGACCTACTGCCGGTACTGCACCCGCTCCCGCATCCTCGACCACGGCAACGGAATCCCGCCCGGCAGGGAGAGATGGGAGCAGGCCATCGATTACATCGCATCGACGCCCCAGGTCCGCGACGTCCTCCTGTCCGGCGGTGACCCCCTGACCATGAGCGACGAGAGCATCGACTGGCTCCTCCAGAAACTGCGGGCCATCCCCCATGTGGAGCTTTTGCGGATCGGGACCAAGGCGCCCGTCGTGCTCCCCCAGCGCATCACGGCGAAGCTGACTTCCGTTCTGAAGCGTTACCATCCTCTGTGGATGAGCATCCACTTCACCCACCCCGAAGAGCTCACCCCCGAGGTAGGGCAGGCCTGTGCCCGGCTCGCCGACGCCGGCATCCCCCTGGGCAGCCAGACGGTTCTCCTTGCGGGCATCAACGACGACGTGGAGGTGATGACCCGGCTGGTCCACGGCTTGATCAAGATCCGGGTGAAGCCCTATTACCTTTACCAGTGCGATCCCATCTCGGGATCCTCGCACTTCCGGACATCGATCGAAAAAGGACTCGAGATCATCCGCGGCCTCCGCGGGCACACGACGGGTTACGCCGTCCCGACCTACGTGATCGACGCGCCGGGCGGGGGCGGGAAGATTCCCCTGCTGCCGGAGTACGTTGTCGGTCGGGACGATCATCACCTGCTCCTCCGGAACTACCAGGGGCAGCTATACCGCTACCCGGACGTGCGACAGTCGAACGATCCCGGACCGTTCTCCCCGTGTATCTGAGGATTCAGGACGCCGGGGTGCCGAGCAGTGCCGGAATCGACGTGCGTGAACCCTTATCCATCAGAGAGCGTCTCTTTGCACAACCCGGCCCCCCCCGCCCGAAGACCTCGTCGTGACTCGAGGAACAGGGGCAAGACGATTGTCGGTATCACCTACGATCTCCGGGAGGACTACCTCCGAGAGGGTTACAGTGAAGAGGAAACGGCGGAGTTCGATCAACCTTCCACGATCGACGCCATTGATCAGACCCTGCGGTCTCTCGGATTCCGGACGGACCGCATCGGCCATGTCCGGAACCTGACGCGGCGCCTCGCGCGTGGAGAGCGCTGGGACATCGTCTTCAACATCGCCGAAGGCATGTACGGTCTCGGGAGAGAGGCGCAGGTCCCGGCCCTGCTGGACGCCTACGGCATCCCCTACACCTTCTCGGACGCGCTCGTCCTTGCCCTGACCCTCCACAAAGGGCTGACCAAGCACGTGCTGCGGGATCTCGGCATCCCGACGGCGGACTTCGCCGTCGTCACCCGTGACGCCGACGTCGAGCGTGTCCGCCTCCCCTTGCCGCTCTTCGTCAAGCCTGTCGCCGAAGGGACGGGGAAGGGCGTCACCGTGGCATCGAAGGTCCGCCACCGGCGCGAGCTGCGACGGCTGTGCCGGGAGCTGATAAAGCGTTACAGCCAACCCGTCATCGTGGAGACCTTCCTCCCCGGCCGCGAGTTTACCGTGGGGATCATCGGAACGGGAAAGGATGCCAGGGCCGTCGCAGTGCTCGAAATCGCTCTCCGGGCCGAGGCGGAACGGGGGGTCTATTCGTACCTCAACAAGGAACACTGCGAAACCCTCGTGGATTACTTCCTGGCCCATGATGCCGAGGCCCGGCGGGCCGGGGACGTGGCCCTCGCCGCATGGCGTGCGCTGGGTTGCCGGGATGCCGGCCGGGTGGATCTGCGATCGGACGGCAGGGGTGAACCGAACTTCATCGAGGTCAATCCCCTGGCGGGGCTCCATCCCACACACTCGGACCTGCCCATTCTGTGCAACCTGGCCGGTCTGAGCTATCGGAAGCTCATCCGAGCGATCATGGACTCGGCACTGAAGAGGATTCCCCGGACGCCGACGGGCGGTGCCGCCGGGAACATATGACTTTCCGGTCCTTTCTCCGGATGGACCGGCGGATGATCACCGGATTATGAGAATCGCCGTTCTCCACAATGACGTTCCGGACACAGCCCCCCCGGACGAAAAAGACGCCCTTCTGCAGGCGGAGGCTGTCCGTTCCGCCCTGCTGACACTCGGTCACGAGACCGTCCTGGTCCCCTTTCCGATGGATATCCGGGAGGTCGTCGAAAGGTTCTCCCGGCAGAGGCCCGACGGGGTCTTCAACCTCGTCGAGTCCGTCGGCGGCCAGGGACGGTTCATCCACCTGGCACCGGCGGTGCTGGACGCCCTATCGACACCCTATACGGGATCGCCGACATCAGCCGTTTTTCTGACTTCCCACAAACTCGAAACCAAAAAGCGTCTCCGATCGGCCGGTCTGCCCACCCCTCCGTGGCACTCGACAGGCGATGCATCGGCCGACACCCCTGTTTCCGGCGTTCCCTTCATCATCAAATCGGTCTGGGAACACGCCTCCATCGGGCTGGGTGACGATTCCATCATCGTACCCGCGGACGCAGGGGAGTTGCAGGTTGAACTGGAAAAAAGGAAGGAACAGCTGGGCGGCGAGGCCTTTGCGGAACGCTATATCGACGGCCGCGAGTTCAATCTCTCCCTCCTCGAAAGAAAGGAGGGAGTTTCGGTCCTGCCGCCGGCGGAGATCCTGTTCAGGGATTTCCCGGCCGACAAGCCCCGGATCGTCGGATACCGTGCGAAATGGGACGAGGGGGCGCACGAATACCACAACACCCCCCGCAGTTTCGACTTCCCCGCGGGGGACCGGGAGCTGCTCGAGAGGCTCAAGACCCTTTCGAGATCCTGCTGGGATCTCTTCGGACTCAGGGGGTATGCCCGTGTGGATTTCCGGGTGGATCGCAAAAGCGTTCCCTGGATCCTGGAAATCAACACCAATCCCTGCCTGACGCCGGACAGCGGCTTCGTGGCGGCCGCGGCGGAAAGCGGTCTTGACTATGCCGATCTCATCGCCGAGATTGTTGCCGGGGCTTTTCGTCGGTGAAATGCCGGTTTCAAAAAAGGCGGTCGCTTCACATTCACGATCAGGAAGCAGGGGGAGACTGCGTCGGGTGGGACGACGGTCGGGGTTGACGTCCCGAAAGGGTATTTCGAGGTCTTTCTCTTCGATGGCGCAGACGCCTGTGACACCCCTCAGGGGCCGGTGTACTTCAGTTCGTTGCCGAGATCGTTTTTTTCAGTGATCACGCCATCGGGACTGTCAATCTCGAAATGATACGCCGTGATGAATCCGTCCGATCTCAATTTTTTGCCGATCGCCAGAAGAATACGCTGGGCATCCGTGGGGGTCGCCGCCAGCACATCCAGCTGCATTGTCGCTTTCATGAAAAGGTTCCCCCGTAAATGATTCGCCGGGCCGACAAGGGGCAAAGCGCAAAAGGGTTTCGGTCCGCGGACCGAAACCCTTTGTTATTTTCTGGCGGGGCCGATGGGATTTGAACCCACGCCCTCCGACGTGACAGGCCGGCGTTATAACCTGGCTTAACTACGACCCCGCAAAATGGTAGGCGGAACAGGACTTGAACCTGTGACATCCACGGTGTAAGCGTGGCGCTCTCCCAGCTGAGCTATCCGCCCCTGTGAATGCATTCGCCTGAGAAAAAGTGTGGACTCTTTAACCATTCCGGCGGTGAATTGTCAAGCCGTAAATGCTTCGCGGCACCGGCAGGCAAATCCACCGGACGCTGTTTTGCGCTCCGGCCCGACGACAGGGACCTCCTCAGGCGTGGATCGGGACCCGTTTCGCCACCGGCTCCCGCTCCGGTCTGTCTTCCTGAGGCTCAGGGGCCGGTTTCTCCATGAAGGCCACCTTCAGCACCTCGTCTACATTTTCCACATACACGATTTCAAGGGCTTTCAGCACGTTGCCGGGAATGTCCACCATGTCTTTTTCATTCTCCCGCGGGATAATGACGGTCTTGATGTTCCCCCGGTGGGCCGCCAGGAGTTTTTCCTTGACGCCGCCGATGGGCAGGACGCGACCCCTCAGGGTGATCTCGCCGGTCATGGCAAGGTCTCCCCGGACCTTGCGCTTGAGAAGCGCCGAGGCGATGGATGTGGCGATGGCGATCCCGGCCGAGGGTCCGTCCTTCTGAATGGCCCCTTCGGGCACATGAACATGGATGTCCCTTTCTTTGTATGAGCTCTCGTCAATGCCGAGCACGTCGGCTCTCGAGCGGACATAGGTGAGGGCCGCCTGCGCCGATTCCTGCATCACGTCGCCCAGCTTGCCCGTCAGGGTCAATTTCCCCGACCCGGGCATCGTGGTGGCCTCCACCGTCAGGAGTTCCCCGCCCACCTCGGTCCAGGCCAGTCCGATCGTCAACCCCACGGAATCCTTCCCCTCGGTTTCGCCAAAACGGAATTTCGGAACCCCCAGATATTTTTCAACGGATTTCGACGAGATCTTGATCGTCCCCTTGTGACCGTTGGTGACGATCTCGCGTGCCACCTTCCGGCAGATGGAAGCGATCTCTCTCTCGAGGTTGCGGACACCCGCTTCCCGCGTGTAGCGCCGGATGACCTCCAGAATGGACCCGTCGGTGAAGAGGATGTCGTTGGACGTCAGCCCGTTGGCCTCCAGCTGTTTGGGAACGAGAAACTTCTTGGCGATGTTGAGCTTCTCGGGCTCCGTGTACCCGGCGATCCGGATCACCTCCATCCGGTCCTGAAGGGCCGCCGGGATGGTCTGGAGGATATTGGCTGTCGTGATGAACATCACGTCGGACAGGTCATAGTCGACCTCCAGGTAGTTGTCGTTGAAGGCCGTGTTCTGCTCGGGATCCAGAACCTCCAGGAGCGCCGCCGAGGGGTCCCCCCGGAAATCGGAGCTCAGCTTGTCGATTTCGTCGAGGCAGAAGACGGGATTGCTCGTCCCGGCCTTCTTCAGAAGCTGGATGATCTTGCCGGGCAGGGCGCCGATGTAAGTTCGCCGGTGACCCCGGATCTCCGCCTCGTCCCTCAATCCACCCAGGGACAAACGGACGAAACGCCGGTTGGTGGCCCGGGCAATGGACTTGGCGACGGAGGTCTTGCCGACACCGGGAGGTCCGACAAGGCAGAGGATCGACGCCTTGTTCTTCTTGACCAGCGACTGCACCGCCAGGTACTCGAGGATCCTCTCCTTGACCTTCTTCAGACCGTAGTGATCCTCTTCCAGGATCTGCTCCGACTCTTTCAGGGTGTGCTTGTTCTCCGTTTTCTCCGCCCAGGGCATGTCGAGCAGCCAGTCGATGTAATTCCTCACGACCGTGGCTTCGGCCGACATGGGGGACATCATCTTGAGTTTCTTGATTTCGTGTCTGACTTTCTTGTGCGCCTCCTCGGAGAGCTTCTTCTGCTTGAGGCGCTTCTCGAGCTCCTCGATCTCGCTGCTCAGGTCGTCCTTGTCGCCGATCTCCTTCTGGATGGCCCTCATCTGCTCGTTGAGGTAATAATCCTTCTGGGTCTTCTCCATCTGCTTCTTGACCCTGCGCTTGATCCGTTCCTCCAGCTCGAGGATTTCCGTCTCCGAGAGGATCTGGGCGTAGATCTTCTCCAGCCGCTCGGCCACGTCGACGATCTCCAGGATGTTCTGCTTCTGGTCGAGCTTGACGTTGAGATGGGAGGCGACGACATCGGAGAGCTTGCCGGGCTGATCGATGCCGGCGATGGTGTCCAGCATTTCCGGCTGAATCTTCTTGCTGAGTTTCGCGTAGGCCTTGAAGGCGTCGACGACCAGGCGGATCAGGGCCTGCAGGTCCGAAAGGGACTTGCTGGAGGACTCCTCCACCTCCGATACGTTCACCAGAAAGTGGGTGTCATGCGCCAGATATTCGCGGATGACCCCGCGCTTCTTCCCCTCCACCAGGGCCTTCACGGTCCCGTCGGGCAGGCGGAGGAGCTGGATGATCACCCCGATCGTCCCGATGCGGTAGATGTCGCCCTCGTCCGGGTCGTCCTTCTGGGCGCTTCTCTGCGCGACGAGAAATATCTCGTTTTCGTGTTTCATGGCCGACTCGAGGGCGCTGATGGACTTCTCTCGGCCCACAAAGAGGGGGACGATCATGTAGGGGAAGACCACCACATCCCTCAGCGGCAGGAGCGGCACCTTGTATATCTTGTCCGTTTTCTTTCCGTCTTTCATAAAATCGAACATGAGTATCTTTCTTCTCCGTTCAGCTTACGCCGTTTCCGACTTGGACTCGAATAAGAGGATGGGTTTCCCCTTGGAGACGACCACATCTTCGTTGATCACACATTCCTTCACATCCGTCCGCGAGGGGATATCGTACATGATGTCCAGCATGGTGTTCTCCAGTATGGCCCGCAGACCCCGCGCGCCGGACTTTCGCTCGACGGCGAGCCGGGCGATGGCCCGGACGGCCCCGTCGGTCAGTTTCAGTTTGACGTTTTCCATTTCAAAGATCTTCTGGTACTGCTTGACGATCGAGTCCTTGGGTTCCACCAGCACGCGCATGAGGCTCTCCTCATCGAGCTCGTCCAGCGTGCTGATGACGGGAAGACGGCCCACGAATTCCGGGATGAGTCCGTATTTCAGGAGGTCTTCCGGCTGAACCTCCTTCAGGATCTCGCCGATCCTTTTTTCCTTCTTGCTCTTGATGTCGGCTCCGAACCCCATGAGACTGGAGCCGATCCTTTTCTGAATGATGTCCTCGAGGCCGACAAAGGCGCCGCCGCAGATAAACAGGATGTTGGTCGTGTCGACCTGGATGAACTCCTGCTGCGGGTGCTTTCGCCCGCCCTTCGGCGGGATGTTGGCGAGGGTCCCCTCGATGATCTTCAGAAGGGCCTGCTGAACACCCTCCCCCGACACATCTCTCGTTATCGACGGGCTGCCTGATTTTCTTGAGATCTTGTCGATCTCGTCAATGTAAACGATGCCCTTGGACGCCTTCTCCACGTCATAGTCGGCGTTCTGCAGCAGACTGAGGATGATATTTTCCACGTCCTCTCCGACGTAACCGGCTTCCGTCAGGGAGGTCGCATCGGCGATCGCGAAAGGCACATTCAGGATTTTTGCCAGCGTCCTGGCGAGGAGCGTTTTTCCCGATCCCGTCGGGCCGATCAGGAGAATATTACTCTTCTGGAGCTCGACGCCGCCCAGGTCGATGTCCGTGAAAAGACGCTTGTAATGGTTGTAGACGGCGACGGACAGAACCTTCTTCGTCCTCTCCTGAGCGATGACGTACTGGGCCAGGAACTTCTTGATGTCCCTCGGTTCGGGGATTCTCTTCTTGCCCTCCTCGATGCCCGCAATCTCTGTCTCTTCCTGGATGATGCAACGGCACAGTTCGATGCACTCATCGCAGATATACGCCGACGGGCCGGCAACGAGCTTTTTCACCTCATTCTGCGTCTTGCCGCAGAATGAGCAGAAAAGGATCCCCCCTTCGCCGTCCTTGTTCTTCTTGGCCATGACTGCTCCCTTCTATTTCTTGACCATTTGCCGTTTGGAAATGACCTCGTCGATGATGCCGTAGGACCTCGCCTGTTCTCCGCTCATATAATAATCACGTTCCGTGTCTTTTTCAATCTTCTCGATCGACTGTTTTGTATGCAACGCCAGGATATGATTCAGTTCCTGACGGAGCCGCAAAATTTCTTTCGCCTGGATCTCCACATCCGTCGCCTGTCCCTCGAACCCGCCGAGAGGCTGGTGGATCAAGATCCTCGAATGTGGCAGGGCATATCTCTTGCCGGCCTCTCCCGCCGCAAGGATAAGCGCCCCCATGCTCGCGGCCTGGCCCATGCAAACGGTGCAAACGGCCGGTTTGATGTACTGCATGGTGTCATAGATGGCGAGCCCCGCGCTTACGATCCCACCGGGGGAATTGATATAAAAATAGATGTCCTTGTCGGGGTCCTCCGATTCGAGGTACAGCATCTGGGCAATGATGAGATTCGCCACATCATCGTTGATCGGTACACCCAGGAAAATGATACGGTCCTTGAGCAGCCTCGAGTAAATATCGAAGGCTCTTTCACCCCGTCCATCCTGTTCTATGACGATCGGTATCAGCGGCATGTCCCCTCAAGCTTCCTTTTTCATGATAATATTAGCCCTGCTCTCGATAAAATCAAGGGTTTTTTCTTCCAATAATTTCAACTTGAAAGACTCCAACAAATTTTGTTGTTCGTACGATTGTCGGATGGATTCATAGTTTTGTCTGTATCTCTGTCCAATTTCCTTTAACTTTTCTTCAACCTCTGCGTCATCTACCTGAATAGACTCTTTTTCGGCTATTTTATGCAGCAGGAGGGTCGATTTGACGATTCGAACGGCATCCTCCTTGAACCGATCATGCAAATTCACCGCCATGCTTGCTGCCTGCTCGGGGTCCATGCCCCCATAGACCATCCTCTTCTGGGCATCGACCATCATGTTCAGGATCTGTCGCTCCACATAGGCGGAAGGGACTTCAAAAAGATTGTTCTCCAAGAGTTTGTCGACGAGGCTTTTCCTCAACCCCGAACGGGCTTCCGACTCCTTCTGCTCCTGAGTCGACTTGCGAATGTCCTCTCTCAGGGCCGCCAGCGAGTCGTACTGATCAAAATTTTTGATGAAATCCTCATTCAGTTCCGTAAGAACCCTCACCTTGATGTCCTTGAGCAAGACCCGGAAGGTTGCCTCGCTGCCGGCCAGTTCCTTCGTGGGATAGTCCGACGGGAAGGGAATCGTAAATTCCCTGGAGTCTCCTTTCTTCATGCCGATCAGATGCTCCTCGAAACCGGGCATCAGCTTCCCGGCTCCGACCGTCAAACCATAGTTGTCTTCCGTCAATTCCTTCCGGAGTTCCCCGCCGATCCTCCCCTCGAAATCGACAAGAACATAATCCCCGCTGATCACGCCCCTTTCCTCTTCCAGATCCTTCACCGAGCTGTACATGGACCTGAGATCCTGAAGCCTCAAATCCACGTCCTCGTCGGTTACGGACACGGCTCTTTTCTCGAGCGTGAGTTCCGTGTAGCCCCGGGGGTCAATGATCGGTTCGATTTCCACGGTGGCTTCGAAGCTGAAGCTCTTGTTCTCCTCGATCCCGTGCTGATCGATCTCGGGGTCCGCAACGGCGGTGATGCCGTTCTCCCGCAGCGCCTCCACGTAGGTATCATTCACCAGTTTTGTGATGGCCTCCCCTTCGGCCTGGTCTTTGAAGTAGGTTTCGAGAATCCTCCTCGGGGTTTTGCCCGGTCTGAACCCCTTGACCCTCGCTTTCCTGCCGACGGATTCATAGGCCCTGTCGAGCGCTTTTTTTACTTCCTCCCAGGGGATCTCAAAGGACAGTTTCTTCCTGACAGAACTGATCTCTTCAATTCTCACTTCAGCGGTTTTCACGACCACCCTCTTTTTCTTGAGTTATGTCCTGACCTGGTGCGAGAGAGGGGAGTCGAACCCCTACCCGCGCAAGCGGGCTGGATCCTAAGTCCAGTGCGTCTTCCAGTTCCGCCACTCTCGCCGCCGTCAGTCCTGGCGTTTATATAGTAACAACCCCTTCCGATGTCAACATGGATTCTGATGGCAGTATGATATAAAAAAACCGCCATTCCGGCGGTTTAGAGCAAAATGGTCGGGGCGACTGGATTTGAACCAGCGACCCTCTGAACCCCATTCAGATACGCTACCAGACTGCGCCACGCCCCGACGGGGAGTTTGTACCATTCAATAAAAGCGCTGTCAAGGGCTATCCGCCCGCTTACACCTGTAAAAGGCTGAAAAAAGCGCGGAAAACCCCGGGAGCGGATCGGGCTGGGAAAGGGATGTCCGGCGATGTCTGAATGGTAACCTCTGACAGACCGTGCGGAGCCCTGATCGAGCTCCCTTGCTCTCAGGTCAGGTAGTCACCCCGGTTGAACTTGATCGACTCCACGGAGACCGTGACGAGAATCCGGTTGATCAGATCCCGTGCGGCGTCGCTTTCCGGGAGTGATTCCATGAGGGGAAGAAGTCGGTCTTTTTCGGTTTCCATCCCGACGACGAGCTCGTGAATATCCCTGAGGGAGTATCGCGGGTCGGCCAGCTTCGACGAGTAGTCATCGAGGACGGCGAGCAGTTTCTCGGCACGGCCGATGGTTTCCATCCGGCTGACCGCGCCGGGGTGCAGGATTCCCGAGACGGCGGGAAAGATCGTGTTATTCAAGGCCTTTGCGGGTACATCGGCGCCGGTTCCGCCAACGGCCTTCCTCAATAGCGTCTCAAAAGCGCTCTCTGACAACGACCCGGAATCTTTCCTCTTTTCCGCGGCGATTTCAGCTGTGACGATGGAACCCGTCGGTGATACTTTCATCGCTCTTTCCTCCCTGTCCCGGGGTCTCTGACCATACTATCGGACGAAGGGCCTTCGCGGTTTAGTCGTCCTGACCGGCAGTGCTCCCCTCAGGGCCCGTTGCTGCGATCGGTTTTTCCGGCTCCTTCTTATATTTAATGCAATCTCTGCACCAGATTTCGTATCCGCATGCACCCCGGCAAGTATCGAAATCGTCAGGGATATCGGGTTTTTGCTGCGTCTTTTTTTCTTCGTCCATCGGTCAGAGACCCCGTTCCGGGGTCCGCAGGTCTTCTCTTCGGTGTGATCCTGTTTCCCGTCGGCGGCGAGACCCTGAAGGTCCTTCACTTACACCAGGATGTCCCGGTGGTAGCTCTGGAGGGATCTCGCCCGCCCGTGGCCGTGTTTCAGGGCACCGATGCCCCTGGCGGCCGCGACGGAAGCGGCAAGGGTCGTGATGTAGGGAACTCTGTATCGTATGGCGGCTTTCCGGATGTAGGAGTCATCGTACTTGCTGAGCTTCCCGCTGGGCGTGTTGATGATCAGGTCGATTTCTTTGTTCTTGATCGCGTCGACGATGTGGGGCCTCCCCTCGTGCATCTTGAGGATGGCATCCGCCTCGACACCGTTGTCATTCAGGAACCGGTGGGTGCCTTTCGTTGCTTTGATCCGGAAACCGAGTTTTTTGAACTCCCGGGCCATTTCGACGGCAGCGTGCTTGTCGCGGTCCGAGACGGTGATGAGAACCGTTCCCTCGGCGGGAAGCACCTGGTCCGCGGCCTCCTCGGCCTTGTAGAAGGCCAGGCCGAAGGAGTCCGCCAGACCCAGCACTTCTCCCGTCGATCGCATTTCCGGACCGAGCAGCGGGTCCACTTCGGGATACATATTGAAGGGGAAAACGGCCTCCTTCACGCCGAAGTGAGGCACGACCCGGTTTTTGAGGTTGAGGTCTCTGAGTCTCCGGCCGAGCATCAGCTGTGTGGCGATCCTCGCCATGGAGACATTGCACACCTTGGAGACGAGCGGCACGGTCCGTGACGCGCGCGGGTTGGCCTCGAGAACATAGACCACGTCGTTGGCGATGGCGTACTGCATGTTCATCAGCCCCACGACGTTCAGCTCCCGGGCGATCTTGCTCGTGTACTCGACGATGGTGTCAATGTGCCTCGCCGGGATGCTGATCGGCGGTATGACGCAGGCCGAATCTCCCGAGTGAATCCCCGCCAGTTCGATGTGCTCCATAACGGCGGGGACGAAGGTGTCCTTCCCGTCGGAGATGGCGTCGGCCTCGCACTCGATGGCGTTGTCCAGGAATTTGTCGATCAGAATCGGCCGATCCGGCGTCACGACGACGGCGTTCTTCACATAAAGCTTCAGCATCTCCTCGTCATGGACCACTTCCATGCCGCGCCCTCCCAGCACGTAGGAGGGTCGCACCATGAGGGGGTAGCCCAGCTTCTTTGCGATCGCCAGGGCCGCCTCGATATTGATCGCCATTCCCGAGGCGGGCATGGGGATGTCGAGCCGGTCCATCATCCGGCGGAAGCGATCGCGGTCTTCAGCCAGATCGATCGTGTCAACGGACGTGCCCAGGATTTTCACCCCCGCCCGGGCAAGCTCCCCTGCGATGTTGAGCGGCGTCTGGCCGCCGAACTGGACGATCACGCCTTCCGGCTTCTCCTTCTCGTAGATGGCCAGGACGTCCTCCACCGTGAGGGGCTCGAAATACAGTCTGTCGGAGGTGTCATAGTCCGTGGAGACGGTTTCGGGGTTGCAGTTGACCATGATGGACTCGATACCCTCGTCGCGCAGGGCAAAAGCGGCGTGAACGCAGCAGTAGTCGAATTCGATTCCCTGCCCGATCCGGTTCGGTCCTCCGCCGAGAACCATCACCTTTCGATTGGCCGTCGCGGCGACCCGGTCCGGCGCGTTGTAGGTGGAGTAGTAATACGCGGCGTTATCGACGCCGGAGACGGGCACGGCGTCCCAGCTCTCGACCACACCGAGGCCGATCCGTCTCGTGCGGATCTTCTCTTCGGGAATCCCCAGGATCTGTGAGAGGTAGCGGTCGGCAAAACCGTCCTTCTTGGCCTGGACGAGGAGCCCGTCGGGCAGTTCCCCGTTTCGATATTTCAGGATATCCTCCTCCAGTTCGACCAGTTCCTTCATCTGCTCGATGAACCAGTGCTTGATGTGGGTCTTCCGGGAGAGTTCGTCCACGCCGGCACCCTTCCGAAGGGCCTCGTACATGATGAACTGGCGTTCGCTTGATGGTTCCACGAGGAGATCCATCAGCTCTTCGAGGGTTTTGCGGTTGTAATCCCGTGCGAAGCCGAGACCGTATCGGCCCTTCTCCAGGGATCGGATGGATTTTTGGAAAGCCTCCTTGTAGGTCTTCCCGATGCTCATCACCTCGCCCACGGCCCGCATCTGGGTGCCCAGCTTGTCCTCGGCACCGGGAAATTTCTCGAAATCCCAGCGGGCGAACTTCACGACGACATGATCGCCCCAGGGGATGTACTTCTCCAGGGTCCCCTCCCGCCAGTAGGGGATTTCATCCATCGTCAACCCCACCGCCAGCATGGCCGAGATGAAGGCGATGGGAAACCCCGTCGCCTTCGACGCCAGGGCGGAAGAGCGCGACGTGCGGGGGTTGATCTCGATGACGACGACCCGCCCGGTTTTCGGGTCGTGGGCGAACTGGATATTGGTGCCGCCGATGACCCGGATCGCTTCGACGATGTCGTAGGAGTACTTCTGGAGTTTGTTCTGCAGCTCCTTGCTGATCGTGAGCATGGGCGCCGTGCAGAAGGAATCACCGGTGTGCACGCCCATGGCGTCGACGTTTTCGATAAAACAGACCGTGATCATCCGGTTCTTGGCGTCGCGGACAACCTCGATTTCCAGTTCCTCCCACCCCAGAACGGACTCCTCGACGAGGATCTGGCCCACCGGGCTCGCGGCAAGTCCGCGGGCCGCGATGACGCGAAGCTCTTCGGGATTGTATACGTGCCCGCCGCCCGTGCCCCCCATGGTGTAGGCCGGCCGGATGACGACGGGGTAGCCCAGATTCGCAGCAATGGCCTCGGCCTGATCGACGCTGTAGGCGATTTCGCTCTTCGGCATTTCGATGCCGAGGCGGTTCATCGTCTCCTTGAAGGCCATCCGGTCCTCGCCGCGCTCGATGGCGTCGACCTGAACGCCGATGACCTGGACGCCGTATTTCCCGAGGATCCCTTTTCTGTGGAGCTCCGAGGTCAGGTTGAGCCCCGTCTGTCCGCCGAGATTCGGAAGGATGGCGTCGGGACGCTCGTTTTCGATGATCTCGATCATGCTCTGGAGATTCAGGGGCTCGATGTAGGTCACATCGGCCATGCCGGGATCCGTCATGATCGTCGCCGGGTTCGAGTTGACGAGCACAATTTCGTACCCCAGCTTCCGGAGGGCCTTGCAGGCCTGGGTGCCCGAATAATCAAACTCGCAGGCCTGGCCGATAACGATAGGCCCCGAGCCGATGATCATGACTTTGTGGATATCCTCTCGCTTCGGCATAGACGGACCCTGGATCGTTTCTGTCGGTTGAACGGCGAATGGATTACAGACCACACCGCCTTAAAAGCTGCTGGAATATAAGGGAGCGCCGGGGGATTGTCAAGGCGAATTGTCTCTGTTTTTGCCGATCGATACAGCCCCTCACCGGCGCCGAACGCAACCAGGTATTGGCGGGGATGTCTCGAAACACGAAATTACAATCGTCTTCCCATACAGCAAGATGCGCGAATGGCCTGAAGCATCGGATTCCACTTCCGGGAAGCCTGCGGGCCTTGCGCATAGAGGTCGTTAGAAGGGAATGTCCGGGCATCCCGGCAGAGGCAAAAGGTTCTTTCATTCAACGCAGAAATAACGTCGGAGAGCATCGTATTTCTTTTCCTTGATCCCCTTGACGTTCCGGAGATCGGAAACGGTCCTGAAAGGGCCGTTTCCCCGCCGGTAGTCGATGATCCGCAGCGCCGTCTTTTCGCCGATTCCGGGCACGACTTCGAGATCGGCCTGTGAAGCTGAATTCAGGTCGATCGGAAGACCCAGTGCATACCGCATCGAACCGGTCATCCCGCCGACGGTGACCGACGATGCCCCTGCGGGGCCGGCGGCCCGGACGGTCACCACGGATGCATTCTTCAGACGTTCTTTCGATACGGCTGCCACCGGCATCCGGTCCGCGTCGACGCCGGCCACGGCCAAGAAATCCCGCAGACTCGACCCGCGGGGGATGAAGTAAACGCCCCGGTGCCCCGCCTCCCCCGCGAGCGCGACGACCCAGTCGCCGCTTTTTCCGTTGCTGTGAGGCGGCCGCTCGCCCGTCGCGCCGGGGGGCAGCACAGGGGCCGCCAACCTGAAAAAACAGAAGGCGGCCGCTATCATGACGATAACCGCCGCCCCGCGTATTGGATCCCGATTTTTCATGGCGCGATGAGAGTGTCCCCCGCTGTAGCCGATCACTTCAAATTTTCGAGCCCGAAAGCGTCATGAAGAACCATGACGGCCAGTTCCGTGTATTTCGCCTCGATGACGCAGGAGATCTTGATCTCCGATGTGCTGATCATGAGGATGTTGATGCCCTCGCTTGCCAGGGCGGAGAACATCCTCGAAGCCACACCGGCATGACTTCTCATCCCCACCCCGACGATCGACACCTTGGAAATGTTCTCGTCGTATTCGACGCCCTGGGCCCCGACCTCCTTGGCCGCAACCTCGATCATCTGCCTCACCTCCCGGATATCCTTCCTCGAAACCGTGAAGGAAAGGTCCGTGTAGGCATCGATGCTGGCGTTCTGGATGATCATATCCACGGGGATGTTCTTGTCGGAAATCGGGGTGAACAACCGAGCGGCGATGCCGGGTCTGTCCGGAACCCGGACCACCGTCACCTTGGCCTGGTCCCTGTCATAACTCACACCCGAAACGACGACCTTTTCCATTTCGCTATCCTCCTTTGTCACCAGTGTTCCCGCATTATCATTGAAGGACGATCTCACGAAGACGGGGACGTTGTATTTCTTGGCCAGTTCCACCGATCTGGGGTGAAGGACCTTCGCCCCCGCGCTCGTCATCTCGAGCATCTCATCGTAGGAGATCCTGGAGAGCTTGACCGCCTTGCTGCAGAGATTGGGATCGGTGGTGTAGACACCCTCGACGTCGGTGTAGATCTCACAGATATCGGCTTTCAGTGCCGCCGCAATGGCGACGGCGCTGGTGTCCGAACCGCCCCTGCCGAGGGTCGTGATGTTGTTGTTTTCGTCGACGCCCTGGAAACCGGCGACAACGACGATCCCCCCGTTCTTCAACTCCTCCCCGATGGCCTTCGTGTCGACCTTCAGGATCCTGGCCCGTCCGTGGGCCGAGTCCGTCCGGATTTTCACCTGGTGGGCCAGGAAGGACTTCGCCCGGTGCCCCATCCTGTTCAGCATGCTGGCCAGAAGCGCCACCGTCACCATTTCGCCCGTTGCGATCAGGGCGTCGTGTTCCCTCTCGTCGGGTCTGTCCGAGGCCCCGTGGGACAGGGCGATGAGCCGGTCTGTTTCGCCGGCCATGGCCGACAGCACCACCACCAGCTGATTCCCCGCCTCTTTTGTCTGGATCACCCGTTGCGCCACGCTCCTGATCTTATCCAGATTGGCGACCGATGTCCCCCCGTATTTTTGAACAATGAGACCCATCTATATGAAACCTCCTTCGGTTAACGCTTTCGCGATCCTCGTCATCCTGTCTTTCGGCCCGGATAGTCTGATTTCCCGGGTGTTTTCATCGACGTACCGGAGGCGGATCCAATGGCTCTTGTCCCTCGGCAGAAGACTTTCGATCTTCTCCGCCCATTCGACGACGACAACGCCGTCCCCGTAAAAGTACTCCTCATAGCCGAGGTCCTCGAGATCGACCGGACCGGACAGACGGTAGATATCGAGGTGGTAGAGCGTGACATCCCCAGGGTATTCGTTGATGAGCGTGAACGTGGGGCTCGTCACGGGATCATTCGGCGAAACGCCCAACCCCCGGGCGATCCCCTGGGTGATGCAGGTCTTGCCCGACCCCAGTTCCCCCACGAGGGCGACGACGTCCCCCGGGGCAAGGCATCTGCCGAGAATCTCCCCGAGGCGAAGGGTGTCCTCGGCGGAGTTCGACAGGATCTTCAGGGTCCCGGCACCTTCCCTCATGAAGGAGTCCCTTACATGTCCTTTCGATGAAAGAAAAGAAAAATTTTTCACTTCCGGCGGGTCTCAGGCCTCCATGACGACCAGGGCCGAAGCCTGGTGATCCGTGTGGGTCAGGCTCAGGCAGACACGCAGAACGCCGCGTTCCTCCAGTGCCCTCCGGACGGTCCCACTCAGGTCGAATCCGGGTTTTCCGTCGGCGTCGTTCAGGATCTCGATGTCCCTCATCGCGAGTCCGCGGGAACCGCCGAGGGCTTTGATGAAGGCCTCTTTCGCGGCAAACCGTCCGGCGTAGTGGACATGAGGCCGGGCGTGCCTCCGGCAGTAGACGATCTCCCGCTCGGAGAAGACCCTCTTTTCGAAGCGCTCGCCCCAGCGTCGGAGCGCCCGCTCCAGCCGCGGAATCTCCACCAGATCAATCCCGATGCCGTAAATCATTTCCGTCCCTCGCGAGGGCGTCGGCCGTGGCGGATACCCTCTTCATGAACCGGACGTCGTGGACTCTCAGGATGTTCGCCCCGTTCATAATGGCGGCTGTCACGGCGGCGGCCGTCCCTTCCACCCGTTCGGCGGGCACCTTGACGCCCGTGGAAACCCCGAGGAAGGCTTTCCTGGAGGGACCGAGCGCAATGGGGCGGCCCAGCGTCTTCAATTCCCGCAGATGCCGGATGAGTGTGAAATTGTCCTCCATCCGCTTGCCGAAACCGATCCCCGGGTCGACGATGATATTTTCCCTGGCCACGCCCGCGGCAACGGCCTTTTCGATGCGCATACCCAGAAACCGGATGATCTCCCCCGTCAGGGAGCGGTAACGGAGATCCCCCTCCTGCATGGTCCGGGGGGTGCCCCTCATGTGCATCAGAATGACGGCGACGCGACTGGCCGCCATCACCCCCGCCATTTTCCTGTCGTAACGCATGGCACTGACGTCATTGATGATCTCGGCGCCGGCATCGACGGCGGCCCGAGCGACTTCGGCTTTCATGGTGTCCGCCGAAAGAGGCGTGCCGATCCTGCGGGCGAGCCGGTCGATCAGGGGAATGACGCGCTTGATCTCCTCCCTGTAACTCAACCGCCTCGAACCGGGCCGCGTCGACTCCCCGCCGATGTCAATCAGGTCGGCTCCTTCCTCCTCGAGCCTCACACCGTAGTCCACGGCGTCATCGATGTTCCCGAACCGGCCGCCGTCGGAAAAGGAATCCGGCGTCATATTGATGATTCCCATGATCAGGGTCCGGCCGCCAATGGCGATCCGCCTTCTCGGCGTCGTCAGCACAAAGCTGTCCCTTCGAAGGTTGGACAGAAGGTCGCCGAGACCCGCGGAGATATCTCTCAAACCGAGGGGCTGACGGGAGATCTTTTCGATGAAGCGCTCGACCTGCTTCTCCGTTCCCATGACAATGACGTCGGTCCGTCGGACCGTGCAGTCGATCGTCCCTCTGGAAACCGCTGCGTCTCCGCCCAGAGCCAGCATCTCCTGTTTGATGATGTTCGCCACCGCGGGCCGGAGTCCGTCGATCCGGATGTTGACGCCGGACATTTTCGGCGCCATCGCCGCGATGCCGTAGGGGTCCACACCGATTTCCTTCAGGCACCGCACGGCCTCGACCGGAGATGAGATCTGGAGGTACCTCACATGCCGCCTCGCATCCCGCTTAAAAAAAGGGTGCGTGAAAACGCACCTTTTCACACAACCTCGAGCGACGTCGATTCGGAAAGACCCGCGGAAAGACCGCTTCTAATGGAGGGCTTCCGCCGTTCCGCCCTGCGTCACCGAACCGCCGTGGATGATCTGGTCGAGTTCATCGGCGTTGAGGACTTCTTTCCTGATCAGTTCACTGGCGAGGTTGTGGAGCGTGTCGATGTGATCGGCCAGCAGTCTCTTGGCCTGTTCGTAGCTTTCAAGAACGATGGTGCCGACCTCCCGGTCGATCTTCCGGGCCGTCTCCTCGCTGTAGTCCTTGTGCATGGCCAGCTCCCGGCCGAGGAAGATCTGCTCTTCTTTCTTGCCGTAACTCATGGGACCCATCTCGGGACTCATGCCCCATTCGCAGACCATCTTGCGCGCCAGGTCCGTCGCCCGCTCGATGTCGTTCCCGGCGCCGGTGGTGAAATCCTTCAGGACGAGCTCCTCGGCCGCCCGTCCGCCGAGGAGAATGGAGATGTTGTTGAGAAGGTACTTCCGGGGATAGGTGTGCTTCTCGTCGATGGGCAGCTGCTGGGTGAGGCCCAGTGCCCTCCCCCGGGGGATGATCGTGATCTTGTGAATCGGGTCCGTCCCGGGCAGGAGCTTGGCCACGAGGGCATGGCCGGACTCGTGGTAAGCCGTGATCCTCTTCTCATCGTCGCTGATGACCATGCTCCGGCGTTCCGTTCCCATGAGCACCTTGTCCTTGGCGAATTCCAGATCGCTCATGGTGATGCGATCCCTCGATATACGGGCCGCGTGCAGGGCCGCTTCATTGACCAGGTTCTCGATATCGGCCCCTGAAAACCCCGGTGTGCCTCTGGCCAGCACGGGCAGCCGGACATCCTCGGCGAGGGGCATCTTTCGCGTGTGAACCTCCAGGATCTTCTCCCTGCCTTTGACGTCCGGCAGCGGGACAACGACCTGCCGGTCGAAGCGCCCCGGCCGCAGGAGGGCCGGGTCCAGCACATCGGGACGGTTCGTCGCCGAAACGAGAATAACGCCCTCGGAGGATTCAAACCCGTCCATCTCGACCAGGAGCTGATTCAGCGTCTGCTCGCGCTCGTCGTGACCTCCGCCGAGACCGGCGCCCCGGTGCCGGCCGACGGCGTCGATCTCATCGATGAAAATGATGCAGGGCGCGTGTTTCTTCCCCTGTGTGAACAGATCCCGCACACGGGAGGCGCCCACGCCGACGAACATCTCGACGAAGTCGGAGCCGCTGATGCTGAAAAAGGGCACACCGGCCTCACCGGCAATCGCCCGTGCCAGAAGCGTCTTTCCCGTGCCGGGAGGACCGACCAGAAGGACCCCTTTCGGTATCCGGCCGCCGAGGCGGGTGAATTTCTTCGGGTCCTTGAGGAAATCGATGATCTCCTGCAGCTCAAACTTCGCCTCGTCGATCCCTGCCACGTCGTCGAAAGTCACCTTCTTCGAGCTCTCCGTGAGGAGCCGCGCGCGGCTCTTTCCGAAGGACATGGCCTTCCCGCCCCCGGCCTGCATCTGCCGCATGAAAAAGATCCAGATGGCGATGAGGAGGATCATCGGGAACCACGACACAAGGACGTTCAGGTACCAGGGGGATTCGTCGGCCGGTTTGGCGGCGATCCGGACCCCTTTCTGTTTCAGAAGGGGAACAACACCGGAATCCTTCGGAGCGTAAGTCTTGAAGCTCTTGCCGTTCAGAAACTTCCCGGTAATGTTGTCGCCCTGGACGCTCACTTCCAGGACCTGTCCGTTTTCGACGGCCGCGATGAAATCGCTGTAGATGATGCTCTCGTGCGACTCCTTCGGCTGAGTGAACAGGTGATAGAGCATCACGAAAATCAGACTGATGACAAGCCAGAGGGCTATATTTTTCTGTAGCGGATTCAACAGATCGACTCCTTCCTGCTAATCCATGGACGCAGATCCCGGCGGGAGCGCATCCCTCCGGTGGACATTGAATTACAACAGAAATCCTTGAATTTCAATTAATTTCTATTTTTAAAACCGTCTCCGTCCCCGGCCGGATCCTCACTCGTTCCGACATCCTCAGGCCGGGAACCCAGAGGACGGATTTTCTGTCCGCGACAACGGGAAGCCTGTCCCTCTCGTCCCTTGCGATCTTCTCGTCGATGAAGAGAGACTTGACCTTCTTGTGACCCTTCATGCCGAGGGGCTGGATCCGGTCCCCCGTGCGGACATTCCTCACCACAACCGGAAGGACGATCCGGTCGTAATCCATGTAGACCCTCTTTCCGCAATCGAAGCGCGCATCCCCGGCGCCGACGAAATCAAAGGACAGTCTCCGGCCGGCTTCCGCGACCCCGACGGCGCCCGGCACACGGACATCGTAGGAATAGTCCCCCTGCGGTCGAGAGGCCCGCCCGTTCTTTCGCGGCGAAGACCCTGTCCTTCTGCCCCTCGCCATGACCAGCATCCCGTACTCGCGGCAGACCCTGATTTCTCCCGGCAAGTCCAGGGCCTTTCCCGTTCTGCCCGCGGTGATCAGCCCCTGAACGGCCTCGACATGGACATGGCCGATCTCCGCCCCCTTCCGGGCGAGACGCTGGAGAAGCCCGAGAATCACCCTTTTGCGCAGGGCCGGATGGAGCCCTTCGAGTTTTTCGATCTTCACGCGGCAGGCGGTTCGATCGCCCCCGAGGCCCCATGCTTCGATCAGGCCGTCCACCACGGAGTTTATATAGTCATTTTCATCGGCGATGATGCGGGCGAGTTGAGCGATATTTTCCTCCACCCGGGGGTTGTACGTCACGAGAATCTCTCCGATGAGATGGTGCCGGATCCTGTTGCGATGAAAGGCCTCCGATGCATTGGTGCTGTCCAGGACATAATCGAGTTTTTCCTCCTGGAGAAACAGGAGGATCTCCTTCCGGGTCGCCTCCAGAATCGGACGGATATAGACACCGTCCCGGACGGGAAGCATCCCCTTCATCCCCCCGAGGCCGCTTCCCCTCAAAAGGTGCATGAGGACCGTCTCGGCCTGATCGCTTCGATTGTGTCCCAGCGCGATTTTGTCATACCCGAGTTTCTCCCGGGCCGCCGCGAGGAACCGGTACCGTTCCTCCCGGCAGAACGCTTCGAGATTCGTCTCCGTCCCTTTCTTCAGCCGTCGGGGGTCCATGCGTTTCGTTGACAGGGGAACGCCGAGCCTCCGGCACAGACCCCCGACAAAGGCTTCCTCCTCCCGCGATTCCGGACCCCGGAGCCGGTGGTTGAAATAGGCCGCACCGATTTCGATGCGCCACTTTCCGGCCAGACGCTGAAGGCAGCGCAGGCACGCGACGGAGTCGGGACCGCCGGAGAGGGCCACGAGGACCCGCTCCCCGGGGCGAATCATGTCGTGCTCCCTGATCGTTTTTTCGACTTTCAGCAACAGTTTCATGCGAAAAAGGTCTTCAGCTCATCCAGGCGTTCGCAGGTGAGGTCCGGTTCAAGCGCCAGCAGGTCGGCGCGGGGCGCCAGACCGTTCAGAAACGCGCAGGAGAGTGCGCCGGCGCTTCTGGCGAGGAGAACGTCCTGGGGGCCGTCCCCGATCACGGCCGTGCGGTCCGGATTCGCCCGGAAACGCTCCATGAGCGGCCGGATCAACCGCGGATCCGGTTTGACGTAGGGCGTCGAGTCACCGGCGATGATGTCGTCGAAGTGCCCTTTCAGGTCCAGGGCTTCCGCAATTCTCATCGTGAAGACGTGACTCTTGTTCGTCAGGATGACCTTCCGTTTTTCCCGAAAATACTCCAGGACCTCCCGGACCCCGGGGTAGAGCCCCGTCGAATCCAGCAGGTGCTTCCCGTAGACGTCCCTGAACATCGAAAGGGCCCTGTCGAAGAGATCCCGGTGAGCCGCACCGAGGGACCGTTCGATCAGTTTGTTCACACCGTCCCCCACAAAACGGATGATCCTTTCCCGCTCCAGCGGCTGAAGACCGAGGCCCCGCAACGTTCGGTTCACGGAGCTTGCAATATCCTCTCCGGATTGGACCAGGGTCCCGTCAAAATCAAAGACCATGAGATCGATCGGCTTCATTGGCCATCCCTGCGGTGTAAAAATATAATTTCCTTGTGAAAATATATATAATCTCCTGCGGGATTACAAGGGTCAAACGGCGCAAGACCGTTCGTGTCCCGGTACTTATTTTGATTGACGCCCCCGGCCATCTATGGTAGGGCACAATCACCCGCTTGGATCCGTGAATTCAGGACTGAGACGGAAGGTTGGAAGAACATAGGATGTCCCCATCGCTTTGACAAGGCCTTCCCCTGCCGTCCGGAAGGCCTTTTTTTCGATCATGAAAGACCCCGCGGTAAGAAAGGAAATGGAAAAGGACGCCGTCGCCATTCTCGGTCTCGGCAAGGTCGGCACCGCCGTCGGCTTTTTCCTTCGCCGTGCCGGATACCCCGTCTCCGCCGTGGCCGCTCGTTCGACGGCGTCGGCATCCAGAGGAGTGGAATTCACCGGCGGCACGATCTTCGAGGATTACACGGAAGCGGCGCGGAGGGGATCCTTCATCCTGATCACGACGGTCGATGACGCCATTGCCCCCGTCTGCGAAAGGATCGCCCGGGGAGGCGCCGTCGGTCCCGGGAAAAAGGTCGTGCACATGAGCGGCGCCTGCGGACTCGACGTTCTTCGATCCGCGAAGGAGACGGGAGCCTCTGTGGCCTGCATACACCCGATCCAGTCCTTTGCCGATGTCCGAAACGCCATCGAAAACATCCCGGGCAGTTCTTTCGGTGTCACCGCCGACGGGGAGATCGAGCCCTGGGCCCTGCAGGTCGTCCAGGACCTCGGCGGCCGATCGTTCATCATCGCCGATGCCGACAAACCTCTGTACCACGCGGCGGCATGCATGGCCTCCAATTACCTGGTCACCCTGATGCACCTCGTCGAGAGGATCTATCGGAGGATCGGCCTCGAAGGCGACGATGCCCTGCGGGCGTTCTGGCCTCTCGTCCGCGGGACCATCCGGAATATCGAAGCGAAGGGAACGGTCCAGTCTCTCACGGGACCCATCTCCCGTGGAGACGTCGGCACCGTGAAGAAGCACGTGGAGGCCTTTGAGAAGGAAATCCCGGAACTGGACGGCCTCTACAGGGCCCTCGGTCTCCAGGCCGCAGCCGTGGGGTTTGAAAAAGGGACGCTTTCTGCGGAGAAGGTTCAGGAAATCAAAACGCTTCTCATGGAGGGGAGATTGAAATGAGCACACAGAGCAAGATCACCACCGTCACCACCGCCGTCGTCCGGCAGATGAAACAGAAAAAAGAGAAAATCACCATGTTGACCGCCTACGATTACCCGACGGCGGCGGCCGTGGACGAGGCCGGCATCGACATCATCCTCGTCGGGGATTCGCTGGGCATGGTGGTCCTCGGGTATGACAGCACGCTGCCCGTGACGATGGAGGACATGATTCGCCACACCAAGGCGGTCACGCGGGCGGCGAAGCGCGCCATGGTGATCGGCGACATGCCGTTCATGTCCTACCAGGTTTCCGTCGAGGAGGCCCTGCGCAATGCCGGCCGATTCATGCAGGAGGCCGGGGCCCACGGAATCAAACTTGAAGGGGGCCGGGAGGTTGCAGAGGTGACGCGCCGGATCGTCCAGGCGGGCATCCCCGTCATGGCCCATATCGGCCTCACGCCGCAGTCGGTGCACCAGCTCGGCGGATACAAAGTGCAGGGCAAGGATCACCCCTCGGCGACGAGGCTCATGGAAGACGCGAAGATCCTCGAGGAGGCGGGTGCTTTTTCCATCGTCCTGGAGTGCGTGCCGGCGGCGCTGGCGGAAAAGATCACGACATCGCTCTCGATGGTGACAATCGGCATCGGCGCCGGGGCTCACTGCGACGGGCAGGTTCTCGTCGTCAACGACATGCTGGGGCTCTTTGAACGATTCACACCCAAGTTCGTCAAAAAATACGCGAATCTGAACGTCGAGATCAAGGCTGCCGTCGGGCAGTACATCCGGGAGGTCCGGGAAGGTCAGTTCCCCGGCCCGGAACACTCCTTTTAGCGGCCTGAAGGCCTCAGGCAAAGACAGGAAGACCTCGTACATCCCTGCGAACGGGCGAGGTCTTTCATTCGAGATATCAGGGTTTTTCTTCGAGCTTGCCGGCCTTGAAGGCCTCGAGGGCGGATTGGACCGTCCCCGAGGCGCCGATGTAGATCCTGACGTCGGCCGTCCGCAGGGCCGCCGTGGCCTTGCGACCGATGTGCCCCGTGAGGACCGCATCCACCCGCTGTCCGGCTACGAGATTCCCGGTAGCCGTTCCCCGGGTCACTCACTGGGCCCGTGCGCCTGTGTTTTCAACGGCCCGGTGCTCGTTGGTTTCCATGTCCCAGAAGACAAAGAAGGGGCAACGACCGAAGCGCGGGTCCACCAGATCCGTCAAATCCGGACCCGTCGACGAAATGGCGATCTTCATTTCTTCTCCTTTCCATGGACCTGTTGGATCCCGAAGGAACGCTTTCAATCCTTTGAATCGCGAACCCGGTGGATCCTCGCGGTTTTCCGGAGGGGCCCGCCGGCGGTGTCTTTTACATGCCGGCCCTCAGGGCTGCCGGCTCTTTCCGCCCTCGAGCTCATCGACGAGCTCGTCGGTCCTTTTCACCCGCTCCGCCATCTCCTTCAGAATCCCGTGGACGATCTTGGGATTCTCCCGGAGGATGGTCTCGAAATTGTCCTCCCGGATCCTGATCAGGCGCGTGTCGTCCTCGACGGCAATGACCGTTGCCGTCCTCGGCGACCGAAGCAGCATGGCCATTTCCCCGAAATAGTCCCCTTCCTTCAGAACCCGCAGCGTCTTGTCCTTCCGCCGGATCTCCACGGCCCCGCTGAGGATATAGAACATGTCCGTCCCTTCCTCCCCTTCCCTGCAGACCACTTCTCCGCGGCTGTAGGGTGTCGCAAACCGGTCCATGATTCTTCGCGGCCCCTTTCTCGACGGCAGGGACTTCTGCTGCAGGAGGCCGGAGAGGAGAAGGGCCTCCCGCCTGCGGATATTGGCCATGATCTCCATCCCGAAGAGGATGACGACGAACTGGTAGTACACCCAGATGATCAGGATGAAAATCGCCTTCAGGGAACCGAAGGTGACGCCGTAGTTCGGGTTGAACTTCAGAAAGAGGAGAAAAACCGGTTTCGCGACCAGCCAAAGGGTGGCGGTGATGAACGATCCGACCGCGAGGTTCGCGGCCTTCAGCTGGACGGGGCAGAAGATGAGATAAAAAAGGGCGATGACCAGCGTCGCCAGAAGCGGGGCGGAGATGACGTTGAAAACACGCATGAGGACACCCGGGCTCCCGGCATAGGGCGTCATGACGGAGGCGTAGAGGATTTCGCCGAGGATCACGCCGATGAACAGAACCAGGAGGATGAAAACGGCAACGGCATTGATGAGTTTGTTTTTCCAGTAGGGAGCATCCCTCTCTTCCTTGAAAATCCGCAGAAAAGCAAAACGCAGAGACGACGCCAGCGGGGTGACCGACCAGAAGAGCACGATCAGGCTCAAAAGGCCCCATGTCCTCTGCTTCGCCACGGCGTAGACTTCCTTGAGCAACACCTTGTGATAGGCGGGAAAGATCTGCTCTGCGAGATTCTCGATCCCTCTGACGGCCGCCTGGGAGGTCAGAATGACGTTGCTGAGAATATAAACGATCAGGATGAAGAGCGGGATCAGAGAAAAAAATCCGAAAAAGGCGAGGGTCGCCGATGTCTCCAGTCCGTTGTTGCGCCCGAAGGACCTGAGGGACCCCCGGAGAATCAGGTAGGGGTACCCGAATCGCTCTTCGGGGTCATCGATGAAATGTCTAATTTTTTCACGCATGGCCCATTCCGTTCTGCGGCATGAGAGGAGAGAGGCCCTTTCGTCGTCCGCTCCGGGCACCCGGAGCCGGTGGGGGATTATAGTGAAAGGGTTTACGCCGTGTCAAACACTGAAAATGGCGCGGTCCGCCGCGACAGGCCGGGACCGAAACCGTCCCGACGGACCCGGCGGTGTCACGGGTCCCGTCAAAACCCGCTGCGATCTTCGCCTCCCCACGGTTCATGCCGGAATTGACAGCCTCCCCGTTTGGTGCTAAAGAAGCTCGACACTCTCATTTATTCGGGTACTTTCATCCCAGAGCTCCCGTTTATGTTCAGAAATTTGTTCCTGAATCCGTCGCTGAACAAGAAGCTCGTTTTCATGATGCTCGGCCTGAGTTTCCTGCTCCTTTCCCTCCTCTTCATCATCTATTTGCAGTCCGAGCGGGTCCTGGAGAAACAGCTGGAAACGCAGATCGTCGAGCTCACCCAGGCCATTCAGGTCGGCGTCGAGGAGGTCACCGGCACCGGCGGGACCGACGAGATGCGGCTGAGACAGTATCTCAAATCCCTCAAGTCCAGGGGGATCAAGGAGATTTCCATCATCAGCAACAAGGAAGAAATCATCGCAAGCACCAATCCCAAAAGCGTCGGCACCCCCGTCGGCCCCAAGAAGAAGGAATTGATCATCAAGGCCGAACTCGGTGAAAGGGCCGTCGATGAGGAGGGCAAGACCTACAACGTCATCATCCCCGTCATCGCCGGGGAGGCTCATTACGGCTATGTCCATCTCCAGATCAACGCGGACAATTTTTCCGAGCAGCTCAAGCTGAACACGTTGAAGCGTATCGCAGCCACCCTTCTCGTCTTCTCTCTGGGTATCGCCATTTCCATTTTCCTGGCCCTGAGATACACGGAACCCATACACAACGTCGTCGAGGCGGCAAAGAAAGTCGCTGCCGGTGATCTCAACCAGAGCCTGCCGATGGACCGGAAAGACGAGATCGGGGAACTCACCGAAAGCTTCAATTACATGGTGCAGAAGCTCAAGGAGGAGAAAAAGCTCGAGGAGCGCCTCCGTGAAGCCGAGCATCTCTCCGCCGTGGGACAGCTCGCCCGGGGCATCGCCCATGAAATCCGCAACCCGCTGAACTACATCAGTCTTTCCATCGATCACCTCAAGGAAAAGTACCGCCCGGCCGATGAGGCCCGGGAGAATAAATTCGACAGCCTGATTTCCTCCATGAAACAGGAGGTGCACCGGCTCGACAAGCTGGTCGGCGACTTCCTGGACTACGGCAAACCGCTCCGCCTGAATCTGCAGCCCGTCGATACGAAAAAGCTTCTCTGCCACATCGTGGAGATCATCAAGGCCAAGGCCGACACCGAGCACGTGGCGATCATTGAGAGTTACGACTTCCTGCCGGAACTGATGCTCGACTACGACCTGATGAAGACCTGCCTGTTCAACATCGTATCCAATGCCTTCCAGGCCATGCCGGAGGGCGGCACCATCACCTTCAGGACGGAACGGAGCGACGGCAAGTTCAACCTGCACATTCTCGACACGGGTGCCGGAGTTCCCAGGGAAAACCTCGAAAGAATCTTTGAACCGTTCTTCACCACGAAGAGCGGCGGGCTCGGGCTGGGCCTTGCGATCACCCGGCGGGTGATCGAAGAGCACGGCGGGAAAATCGACTTTCTCAGCTCCGAGGGCAAGGGCAGCGAGGTGTCGATCACCCTGCCTCTGGCGAGCCTCTGAGGCGACAGCCCCTATTCACCAGGAGTCAACAGACAGCCATGGCCGTGATCCTCGTCGTCGATGACGAACCCCTCCAGCGGGACATCCTGAAAACCATTCTGACGGACGCCGGTTACGAAACCCTCACCGCGGCGTCCGGCGAGGAAGCCCTCAGGCTGACCCGGACCTACAGCCCCGATGTCGTCCTGACCGACCTAAGGATGAAGGGGATGGACGGCATCGAACTCCTGGAGCGACTGATGGCCCGGGGGGAGTCGCCGACGGTACTCATCATGACGGCCTTCGGCACCATCGACTCGGCCGTGGAGGCCATGAAGAAGGGGGCCTTCGATTACATGACGAAGCCCCTCGATAAGGACGTGGTCATCATGACCGTCCGGCGGGCCCTGGAACGGTCGGAACTCCTGCGGAAAAACCTGGAACTCCAGCAGGCCCTGATGGACAAATTCAAGATCGAGGGCATCGTCGGCAAGTCCAAATCGGTCCAGGACGTCATCCACATCATCAAGAAGGTGTCGGACAGCCCCGCCACGGTCCTCATCCTCGGCGAGAGCGGAACGGGGAAGGAGCTCATTGCCCGCGCGATCCATTTCAACAGCCGGCGGGCCCCCAAATCCTTCACCGCCATCAACTGTGCCGCCATACCGGAGACCCTCCTCGAAAGCGAACTCTTCGGCTACGAGCCGGGCGCCTTCACCGGCGCCGTCGCCCGCAAGATCGGTCTTTTCGAGGCGACCAACGGCGGCACCGTCCTTCTCGACGAGGTGGGAGACCTCCCTGCCATGACCCAGTCCAAGATTCTCCGGGTCCTCCAGGAAAGGGAAATCCGCAGACTGGGAGGCCGGGACTCCATCAAGATCGACGTCCGCATCATCGCCGCGACCAACAAGGACCTCGAACGGGAGATGAAGGAAAACAAGTTCCGGGAAGACCTTTTTTACCGCCTGAAGGTCGTCACGATCGAGCTGCCGCCCCTGCGGGAACGGCGGGAGGATATTCCCGACCTCATTCAGTACTTCCTGCAGAAATACAACCAGGAATTCGACAAGAGAATCCGGAGGGTCGATGAGCCGGCCCTGAAGGCCCTGACGGACTTCCACTGGCCCGGCAACATCCGGCAGCTCCAGTCGGTGATCGAAAAGGCCGTTCTTTTGTGTGATTCCGACACGATCTCGCTCCGGGATATTCGGGACGAACTGACGTCGGGGTCCCCGTCGAAAGGCATCCTCGATTTCGATTTGCCCGACGAGGGCATTTCCCTCGACGATTTTGAAAAGGCCGTTCTGAAAAAGGCCATGCAAAAAACCGATCACGTTGCCGCCCGTGCGGCCAAATTACTCGGCCTCACCTACAAGACCTTCTGGTATCGCTGGGAGAAGTTCGACCTGGACGCGACAGCGGATCGCATCCCCGGCGAGGATCTCTTCCGCTTTGAAATCCCCGGCGGCGGTGTCAACTACGAAGACCTCGAAAAGGCGCTGATCCGCAAGGCCATGGTGAAAGCGCATTACGTCGTTTCAAAGGCCTCTCGCCTTCTCGGCATCAGTGAAAAGGCTTTTCGTTCGAGGTGGGAGAAATACGGGCCGAACCAGGGCTGAGTCCGGCTCCCTCCCCTGCTTCCGCCTGACGGACCAAAAAACTCCTTTCAAGGACAACCCCTTTGTATTATATTGGTGCTGCGTTTTTCGCGAGGGTCAAGAGCCGCCGGCAGCCCCGGATGCAGCCGATGCCGGCCGTTGTGTTTTTTTCGCCGTGGATTTCGTTGTGAAAACGAACCGCACGCCGTCCATGGCCGTTCAGACCGGATCGTCATCAAAGAGGACAGAAGAATGAAAAACAAAACGGAGTTTGTGTTCCGGACCGTCGTCATCCTCTCCCTTTTTCTTTTCTTCGCCGCCTGCGCCACCGTGCCCGTCACCGGCAGGAGACAACTGGACCTCGTGCCGGACTCCGAACTTGTGGCGATGAGCTATTCGGAGTACGCAACGGTGATGAAGAAATCCAAACTCTCAACGGATCAGGACAAGGTCGACATGGTCCGTCGCGTGGGCAAAAGGATTGCCGCTGCCGCAGAAGAATTTCTCGTCGAGGAAGGTCTGGGATCGGAAGTCAAAAACTACAAATGGGAGTTCAATCTCATCGAGGACGACAAGACGGTGAACGCGTGGTGCATGCCCGGCGGCAAGGTGGCCGTTTACACGGGTCTCCTCCCCATCACGCGAGACGAGACGGGCCTCGCCGTCGTTGTGGGCCATGAGGTCGCCCACGCCATCGCCAGGCACGGCGGCGAGCGAATGAGCCAGGGCCTTCTCGCCCAGCTCGGCGGGGTCGGCCTTGCCGTCGCTCTGTCGACGCAGCCGGCGGCGACGCAGAGCATATTCATGCAGGCCTACGGCGTGGGGACTCAGGTGGGTGTTCTCCTTCCGTACAGCCGCCTTCACGAGTCTGAGGCCGATCACATCGGCCTTATTCTCATGGCCAAAGCAGGGTACGACCCCCGGGCTGCCGTTGCGCTGTGGCAGCGGATGAACCAGCACGGGGGAGCCAGACCCCCGGAGTTTCTCTCGACGCACCCCGCGCCGGAATCTCGGATCAGGGACATTCAGGCACGGATCCCCGAGGCCCTGCGGTACTACAAGCCGAAATAAACGGGGAAGCCCGATTTCCTCCGGGATATCCATGCCGTGCCGTTAAAACCGACGTAAAAGAAGGAGGATGACATGTTGAAGGAGTTCAAAGAATTCGCGATGCGAGGCAATGTCGTGGACATGGCCGTCGGCATCATCATCGGCGGTGCCTTCGGGACCATCGTCAAGTCCCTCGTGGACGACATCCTCATGCCGCCCATCGGACTGCTTCTCGGCAATGTCGATTTTTCGAATATCTTCATGGTGATCAAGGCGGGGAAAACCGCCGGCCCGTACGCGACGCTCGCCGAAGCCAAGGCGGCGGGGGCCGTGACGGTCAATATGGGCGTCTTCGCGAACTCGGTGATCAGCTTCCTGATCGTGGCCTTGGCCGTGTTCCTCCTGATCCGGCAGATCAATGCCCTGAAAAGGGCCGAGGTGCCGGCGGCCCCGACGACCAAGGATTGCCCCTACTGCTTCTCCGTCATCCCCGTCAAGGCCACACGCTGCCCGAACTGCACATCGGAACTCAAAGGTTAATCTCCCTGCCATTCCCCTCGCCGGATCCGGCGGGGTCTTCACGCGAACAAACAGCCGGCCGCTCAAAGGCCGGCTGTTCTCGTAACATCCCGCAAGGGCGGACGGTAACCCGATACCGCCGGGCGGTCCCATTGTCCGCGTCTTCCCGGGAATGTCATTGCAACGGCCTGAGAAATATGCCATGATCCCCCCTAAAATTCCATGACCCTCCGACATCGCCCGAGGAGGAACCTGTGCCCCGTCGACCCGACGGAGCCTGTCGGCAACGCAATGAGGGGTTCCGTGCAACCTGAAGCTCATGCAGCGTAAAAACGATCCCCGACAGAAAGGCCTTTTCTTTCACCAACTTGCTCCGGGGCAAATCTTCATCCTCAGTTTCGCCGGCCTGATCCTCACGGGCGCCCTGCTGTTTTATTTTTCGAGCGGAATCACATCATCCGGGACATGCCTTTCCACGCGCAGGTCCTCGTTTCCTTCTTTCAGTCCGTGACCCCCAGAACCGCCGGATTCAACACCGTGGATATCGGGAGCCTGACCAACGCGACCATCCTCGTGATGATCGTCCTGATGTTCATCGGCGCCTCCCCGGGATCCACGGGGGGCGGGATCAAAACGACCAGCGCAACCCTGCTTCTGCTTCTGATCTGGAACCGCTGGAAGGGATACGAAGAGGTGAACGTCTTCAACCGGACCATCCCCAAGGAGCAGATCACCAAGACGATCTCGATCATTTTCGCCGCGGCGATGTCCGTGTTTCTCATCACGTCCATGCTGCTTCTGGCGGGCGGCGGAGACCTGACGCCCCTCAAGAGCCGTCACCTGTTCGTTGAGTATCTTTTTGAAACGGTCTCGGCCTTCGGGACCGTCGGCCTGTCCATGGGGGTTACGCCGAACATGAACGACCTTCAGAAACTCGCGATCGTCCTCATGATGTTTGCCGGAAGAGTGGGTCCCCTCACCCTGGCCTTCTCGCTCGCACTTCGGCAGTCCAGGAAGGGGATTACCTACGCGGAAGAAACCGTGATGGTCGGATAAGGGGGATGCAGATGAAAAGAGTCATCGTCATCGGACTGGGGATTTTCGGTTACAACGTCGTCAGGGAACTCCACGAAAACAACGTCGAGGTGTTCGCCATCGACAAGAAGAAAGAGGCCGTCCAGGCCGTCCGGGACTTCGCCGCCAGGGCCATTGTTGCCGACGGCACGGACAAGGATTTGATGGACAGTATCGGGATCCGGGAGGACGACATGGTCATCGTCTCCTTCGGGGAAGACCTGGCGGCCAGCACCCTCATCACCCTGCACCTCCGCCAGATGAAGGTCAAAGACATTATCGTCAAGGCCCCCAACGAAGAGCACAAACTCATCCTCGAAAAGGTCGGCGCCACGGAGGTGATCATCCCGGAAAAGGAAATGGCGGACAAGATCGTCAAGGGGATCGTCAGCCCGAACGTGCCGGATTACATTCCCCTGTCGGAAGATTACATGATCTGTGAAATCGCGACACCCAAGAGCTTTGTCGGCAAGACGCTGGGCGGTCTGAAGGTCCGAAGCAACTACAACATCGGGGTGATCGCGATCCGCGACACACTGACAGACCGCGTCGAGATGGTGCCTTCGGCGGATTTCGTCTTCAAGGACAGTGATGTCATCGTTGTGGTCGGTAAAGAGGCCGATATTGACAAAATCAGATGAGAAACCGGAAAGGGCCATTTCGTCGAAGCGTCCGCCGCCATCGACAAACCGGGAGGCGGACGTTTAAAGGAGCGGACCTGTCGGGGGGGCCTGCCGGAATTCGTCTGCCCGGCGGGGAAGCGAACCCGGAGTCATACGGGGGGGATTCCTTCCTGAACCATGATGTTCTGCTGGGCTTCATCGAATTCGACGGCGAAGCCCCCTGGCTCGGTACGAACCACCGTCCCGGAGAATCTGACTCTGAATATTTTCTTCTCTTTCTCCCGGCCGATTTCCAGATGCAGATACACCTGGACGGGTGTGCCGACGGCCAGTTGTATTTCCGTGACGAACATCGCGCCTGCGGTGGAGATGTTCGCGATCCGGAGCAAATAGATTTTCTTCTCCCGGGAGCCCGGGTGAACGGTGACGATGGCGGAGCAGTTGAGTTTGAGCCGTTTATATCTTCTTTTCCTGTTCAACGCTCTCCCTGCCTGTCCTGCAATTTTTTTTCGGGGGTCCGCCGTTTTCCTGAAACGGAGATCTCGTCCCGCGTCATCGGTCCTGCCTATCCGATGACGGCCGGGCAAACCCTGTCAGGACTCGTCCCTGACCCCCGGGAAGCCCCTTCGATGCCGATTCACCGAAGATCCCTTCCGCCGCCGCCTCGGCCGGAGGATTTTTCCCCGACCCGGCCGTTCATCATCTCCCCATAGGCCATTCGACAGCGGTAATAGTTCTCCTGCGTGATGCCCAGCTCGCGGCAGATCTGCCCCAGATTTTTGCCTTGTGCGAGCCTTGCATCGGCTTCACGAACCAACCCGACAATCTGCTCAAGCGTAAACTGTTTCCCCGTCATACGACTTTTCCCGACTTCCGCTTTTGCGTCCCGGCGTGACACGGTTCAACCGCATCACCTTCCCGGTTCTGAACAATCCATGCCTTGCATCCGTACTGCGATGACCCCATCAGGACCAACCCTCCCTTTTGAAATAATTCTTCAGTGCCCCGATGATCAATTTCTCGCCGGGGTTGACAAAATGGGCGTCGCCCCCGTGGGCGGGCTGATCAAAATATCTGCGGAGAGCCTGCACGAGGGCATCCCCCTCCGTGTCACTCCCCAGGGCCTTTTGCTTGGCCGGTCTGTCCCTGTCGCCCGCGTCCGTCTCTTGTGTCCTCCACGGAATTTATCACCATATTCGCCAAAAAAAACCGCAAAAACAATACGCTGAAGATATGATTTTGAATCAGAAAAAAGTATTAGGCCCATGGTAAGAACCCCGTATCCGGGACGAAAGAAACGGGCAGCGAGTTCCTCTTGGTTACCCGCGGCCATCCCAATGGTGTTGAAATGCCCAAGAGAAAAGAGGTTGCCCTCCATGGGCCCTCGCTTCGATCCGTCAAACTCCGCTTCGAAATTCCCCCGGAAACGGAAAAAAGGGGTCACGCAGACTTCGCAACCCCTTGAATTTGTTTGGTAGCGGGGGGTGGATTTGAACCACCGACCTTTGGGTTATGAGCCCAACGAGCTACCGGACTGCTCCACCCCGCGTCCTGATAAAACATATTAATTTCATTAAACTTCCATTGTCAAGGACATTTTGATAAATGCCCTTCCCAACCCTGTATCGACGCCTGGTTCGGCGATGTCTCTCTCAGGGCGTCTCGTGCGAAAAGACAACCTGGTCCTTCCCCTTTTCCTTGGCCCTGTACATGTTCAGATCAGCCCTCCGGATAAAGGTCACCAGGTCCTCGTTATGGTTGAACTGGGAGACACCCGTGCTGACGGTCACCCGCACCGTTTTTCCGGGTTTCGGGGTAAAGACCTCCTTCTTGAACTCCTGCCGGATACGTTCGGCCGTCACCATCCCCTGCTCCCCGTCGGTGTCGGGCAGAATGACGACGAACTCCTCGCCCCCGTAACGGTAAGCCGAGTCCGTTCGCCTCAGGCAATTCCGAATGACGTCGGCAAACCGCAGAAGGACATTGTCGCCCTCGAGATGGCCGTAGGCGTCGTTGTATTGCTTGAAATTGTCGATATCCATCATGAGCAGGGTCAAGTTGTGGTTGTAGCGGTTCGTTCGCTCGATCTCCGCCGTGATCTGGTTGTAGAATTGCCTCGAGTTGTAGAGTTTGGTCAGGTTGTCGGTGATGCTCAGTTCCTGGTAGCGCCGTTCACTTTCCCGGAGCAAGGCCTCCGCCCGATTCCTCTCCGACAGCATCGCCCTCTCCCTCAGGACGCGCTTCAACCGGATCAGGAGCTCCTTGATGCCGACCGGTTTCAGCATGAAATCGCTGGCACCCTTCTCGATGATCTGCTCATAGGTGAAATCCTCGGCAAAACCCGTCATCACGATGACGTCGGCGCCGTGGTTCGCCTTGATGAGGGTGGTGAGCTCGATGCCGTTCATGCCCCCGGGCATCTTGATGTCGGTGATGACGATGTCCACCTTGTGTTTTTCGAGGATCTTGAGGGCCTCTTCCCCGCTCAGAGCGGAAAGGCAGTGATAGCCGAAATGCTGCAGGGCCTCCTGGATGATGTCGCAGATCGGCTTTTCATCGTCGACGACGAGGATCTGGACGGTCCCGGTCTTTTCGCTTTCCACTTTGTCCATGTCAAGAATCGCGAGTTCGGCCGGAGGCGTCCTCCGGCCCCTGTGTTGTATCGCCATCGGGCCCGGCCGGTCGGTCATCGGTAAAACCGGCATGCGACACCCCGCGCTGCACACGGAAAGAACGACCCGACACTGTTTTTTCGTCCCGCTGCGTCTGACGGCCCTTCAGAAAACGAAAACGGCCGCCGCAATCACCGTTGTGTAGGGACCCTTCTTGGGAACGATGAAGGACTGGGTGACGTTGCGCGTCCGGACGATTTTGCCGCTGATCTTGAAGACCTCTTTCTTTTCGTCCCAGCTCTTGTCCACGTCAAAATCGATGCCGAGGGTGGAGGCGAGCATGGCGGCGGCCAGGTCTTCCGCGTAATCCCCCGCCTGTTTTTCCGTCTGCCCGAAGGCATGATGCTCGCTGATATAGCCGTACTGGGTGAGATCCGCCGGAACGGCGCAGCCGACCGATGCCGCGAGCAACCGGTTGGGTTCGTTGCTGCCGCAGCGGCTCATCACCGTGTACGTTATGCCTCCCGGGATCAACTCCTTCAGCCCCCTTCCCCTGGAAATCATCCTGCAGCCCGGCGGGAAGATGCTGGAGACGTAAACCAGATTGAATTTCTCGATTCCCGCATCCCGGAGGGCCAGCTCGAAGGAGTGAAGCTCCTCCTTGTGGACCCCGACTCCCTTCGTGAAGAAAATCATCTTGGGAACGAATACCTGCACCCTGCCCTCTCCTCTTCTTCCATTCATTTTACGGCATATCCCATCATCCGGTAGGCGAGTTTCGCCGCCAGGAACTCCGGCGCCACCATCCCGGGGATGGGCGACAGTTCGACGACGTCGAACCCCCTGATACGACTTGTCCCGGCTACTTCCCGGACAAGAGAAATCACATCGTGCCAGTCGAGCCCTCCCGGTTCCGGCGTGCCCGTCGCCGGCATCAGGGAAGGGTCAAAGACATCCAGGTCGACGGATATATAAACATCTTCCGTCAAATTTTCGCAAACCTTTTTTCCCCACTCCGGTGTCTTCCGCAGAACGTCCGGGGGAAACACCCGGATGCCCTTCTTCCCGATGAAGAGGGCCTCTTCCCGGCTCATGCTGCGTATCCCGACGTGGACCACGGGACAGATCTCCAGGATCCTGCGGGCCACGCAGGCGTGACTGAAGGGCGATCCCTGGTAACGATCCCTCATGTCCGCGTGGGCATCCAGGTGGAGCACGGACAGACGGGGGTACTTTTTCTTCAATGCCCGCACGCAGCCCGTGGAGATGCTGTGCTCCCCGCCGAGGACCACCGGGATCTTGCCGTGCCGGACGATCCCGTCTACAACCTCTTCGACCTTCCGGATCATCTCCCGCGGCCCCCGGGCATCGGGTTCCAGGAAGGGAAGCGTGTGGATTCCCGCCCGGTAGGTTTCCCTGCGGAGTTCCTCGTCATAGAGTTCCATGTTGCAGGAGGCGTCGAGGATGGCGGCGGGCCCGCGGCGTGATCCCGACTGGTAGGTGGAGGTCAGATCATAAGGAACCGGCAGGACGACGAAGGAAGCCTTCCTGAAACCCGAAAACGCCTTCTCGATCCCGCCGAAATTCATTGCAGACCCCCTGGAATCGGTTTGACGACCTAACACATTCTACAGACCCTGTCCAGTCTTTTTCGGCCTCCCCTTCGCAGAGTCCGCGCGCCGTCCCCCGCGCCGCCGGCCGCCCCCGTCCGCAGGGGTTTGCCGGAGATGTTGGACGGCCTCACCGGAGGGTGGTCCGGAGTTCCCGGATCAGAAGGAGGGCCTGTAGAAGAGCAGGTTGAACTGCCCCCCTTCAAAAACGAGATAGGAAAAGTGCTCGATCCAGTCCCCCAGGGTCACGAATACCCGCTCCCGGCCATTCACCTCCGTCTTTCTGAGCAGGGGGTCGTGGCAATGCGCCAGGATCACGGCGTCGAATCCCTCCTCGAACTTTCGGAGAGAAAAATCATACATTTTCCCCGCCAGTCTCTCCCGGGTTTCGCCGAGCCACTTCTTGCTCGCCGTCGAACTGCCCTTGGCGACTTTCCACCAGAACGTCGATGGAAGCCATGCCCTGAGCCGGCCGAATGTTTTGCTCCGCAGGATTCTCCGGAGAAACAGGTACGAGGTGTCCCCCGTGTCCACCAGGTCTCCGTGGGCCAGGTACAGTTTTTTGCCTTCCAGCGTCACCACGGTCCAGTCCGGGATCACCTCCATGCCGAGTCTGTCACTGAAGTACGCTCTCAGGGCGAAGTCGTGGTTTCCCTCCAGGAGATGGACGGAAACCCCGCTTTCCTTCACCTCGACCAGCTTCCCGATCATATCCTGAAAGTCGGGATAGACCAGACCGTCGTCGGAGAACCAGAAGTCGAAAAAATCGCCGAGGATGTAGAGGTGATCGGCCTGTCCCTTCAGCGAACCGAGGAACCGGATCAGGCGGTCATAACCGATGTCGTCTCGGTGACGGAGATGGGCGTCGGCAATGAAGACTGTTTTCATCTTACTCGAGGGCCCGCGGCGGCGGAAACCACACCGGCGTGCCGCCTTAGAGGCTTCCTCTGACCAGCTTTTCGGAATTTCGGAACATGCCTTTTATCTCAGCGGGCCTGAGGCCGGCCCCGGCGGCGATTCGACGCGCCATCTCCGGGCCGACCAGATCCCGTGGCGCGTGACTGTCGGTGTTCAGGACAAGAGGGGCCTTGAACTCCCGGGCAAGTCTCGCGACGTGTCCGTTGGTGTAACCGTGCCCGTGACGGGTGGTGATCTCGAGGCAAACCCCGTTTTTTGCCGCTTTCTTCACGCAGTCGGGCGTGATGAGGCCGGGGTGCGCCAGAATATCCACACGGGATTCGATGGCCGCCCGGTTGGTCCCCGGGGCGACGGGCTCAACAATCGTCTCCCCGTGAACAACGACGATTTTCGCACCGAGCCGGCGGGCCTCCTTGACGAGCCCCGGGATGAGAACGGGGGGCACATGGGTGATTTCGATCCCGGCGATGGCCTGGATGGGACAAACCGCGGAGATCTCGCGGCAGGCCTGACGGACGCGGGGCAGAATAAAATCCAGATTGGAGTGATCGGCGTGATCCGTGATGGCGATGGCCCGGTATCCCGTCGCCACGGCCCTGCGGATGAGCTCCGACGGGATGAGCTCCCCGTCGCTGAAGATGGAGTGCGTGTGCAGATCAATCATGTGGGGCTCCTTCCCCCTTCGTTGAGATGGGTTTCCGGCCGATCTCCCCGGGGCGTCCCGGAGGTTTCCCGGCGATCCACCTTCCGGGTTTTGAATCATCCAACCGCACGACATCTAACAGATTTTCATCGGCCCGTCAAACAAGTTATCCATTGATTTCGCGCTGCCAGTTGTATATGAATGTAACCGGGCCGGAGAGAGGAAAGTCCGGTCCGGCTACCGGGGGGCAAACAGCAGAGGCCGCCGATGACGAAAATCCTGTACAGCTACATCCTGCGGGAGATCACCTACCCGTTCATCCTTGCCCTTTTCGTGGCGACCTTCGCCCTCATGATGGGCAAGATCCTCCAGCTGATGGAACTCGTCATCAACAAGGGCGTGGGGTTCTGGAACATATCGAAGCTGATCCTCTTCATGATGCCGGGGCTCCTTCTGTTCACCATCCCGCTCGCTTTTCTCATCGCCATCCTGATGGGTATCGGGCGACTCTCCAGGGATAACGAGTGGACCGTCATGAAGAACGCCGGACTCAGCCTCTACCAGCTCTCGCGGCCTGTCTTTGCCCTCGCCGTTGTCGCCTTTGTCATGACGACCGTGACCTCCCTCTTTCTCTTCCCCGAGGGCAACCAGGCTTCGAGAAATCTGATCATCGAGATCGCCCGGCAGAAGGCCAGCGCGGGCATCAAGGAGAAAGTCTTCAACGACGACTTCAGCGGCATCGTCCTCTATGCCGACGAGATCCCCGTCGACGGCGAATCCATGGAGGGCCTGCTGCTCTTTGACGACCGCATCCAGTCGGAACCGAGCACCATCATCGCCCGGAAAGGCTACCTGGTCGCATCGCCGGACTCGCCGGCCGTGACCCTGCGATTGGAGAACGGGAGCATCCACTCCGTGAATCCGAATCTCAGGAGTTACAAAAAAATCGACTTCAGCAGCTATGACGTCAGTCTGGAGCTGCAGACGAGCGTCGCCGACGCCGGCAAATTCGCTGTGAAAAGAATCCAGGAGATGACCTTTCCGGAAATGGTCCGCCACCTCGGCAGTCTCGAACCGTCGCTGCCGGTCTCGAGACTCCGGGAAATGAAAATCGAACTCCACAAGCGTTTCGCCATTCCTCTTTCCTGCCTGATCTTCGCCGTCGTCGGGATGCCCCTGGGCATCACGCCGGGCCGTTCCGCCCGTCTGAGGGGTTTCACCACGGCCCTGGCCGTCGTCGTCGCCTATTACCTGCTCACGTTGAGCGGCACGGCCCTCGGGGAAACGGGCCGCATCCCCCCCGCCGTCGGTGCCTGGGTGCCCAATGCCGTTTTCGCCGCGGCGGGCGCGGTCCTCTTCGTCCGTAAAGCCGAGGAGAAATCCCTGGACTGGGACCTCCGCCAGAAGGTACGGTCGTTTCTCAAGCGGGGGGGGACACCGTGACGATTGTCCGTCGATACATCACGAGGGAGTTTCTGAAGCTCTTCGGGCTGGTCCTCCTGTCCTTTCTTTCGATCTACCTGATTGTCGATTTCTTCGAGCGGATCCGCATGTTTCTAAGCAACCAGGCCTCCATCGGCCAGATGGCCTCCTACTTTCTCTACACGCTGCCGATGATCGCCGCCCAGGCCGTCCCGGTCTCGGTCCTCCTTGCGACCCTGCTCACCTTCGGCATGCTGTCGAGGAATCACGAACTGGTCGCCCTGAAAGCCGGAGGGATCAGCATGCACCGGGCCTCTCTGCCGATCCTCTACCTGGCCGCCGCCGCCTGTCTTCTGGTCTTCTTTCTCAACGAATTCGTGACCCCCCACACCAATCAGCGGGCACGTCACATCAAGCTGGTGGAGATCCAGAAGCAGAAAAAAACGGGTGTCTTCAAGAAGAACCAGGTCTGGTTCAGGGCGAAGAACAGCATCTACAACTTCACGATCTTCGACCCCGAGAAGAACACCCTCCAGGGCATCAGCATCCATTACTTCGACCCGGACTTCAACCTGATCAAGCGGATCGACGCCCGGAGCGCCGCCTGGGTCGACGATCACTGGGTGTTCTCCGATGTCCTGGTGACCCGTTTCCCCGCCGGCTCCGTTCCAACCTTCGAACGATTCGACACCATGGCCATCGACATCCCGGAGAAACCTTCCGATTTTCAGGTGGTTCAGAAAAGCGCCGACGAGATGGGCTATCTGGAGTTACGGGGGTACATCCGGAAAATTCAGGAGGAAGGTTACGACGTGACCCGCTATGAAGCGGATCTGCAGGGGAAAATCGCCTTTTCGCTGGTGAGTGTCTTCGTGGTCATGGTCGGCATCGCCTTTTCTATGCGGCCCGAGAGAAGCGGCGGGGTTGCGCAGGGCATCGGCATCGGCCTCATCATCGGCTTTTCCTACTGGATCCTTTTCGCCTTCTGCCTGTCCCTGGGACGCTCCGGAACGCTCCCGCCGATGCTCGCCGCCTGGACGCCCAACCTCCTCTTCGGTTCACTCTCAGCCTACCTCTTCAAGGGCATCCACACCTGAACCGGTCCCGGAATCAGGTGCCCAGCTCCCAGGACCGCAGGTACTTTTTCTGTTCCGCCGTCAGCCCGTCGATCCGCACACCCATGCTCTTGAGCTTGAGGCGCGCAATTTCACGGTCTATGGCATCCGGCACGGCGTAAACGATGTTCTGAAGCGTCTTCCCCTTCTTCACCAGGTATTCCGCCGACAGGGCCTGATTGGCGAAACTCATGTCCATGACGCCGGGCGGATGCCCCTCCGCCGCCGCCAGATTGATGAGCCGTCCCTCCCCGAGAACATAGACGCGCCTGCCGCTCGTCAGACGGTATTCCTGGATGTAATCCCTGACTCTCCGCTTGCCCCGGGAGACGGCCTCGAGACCCTCCAGATCCAGTTCGACGTTGAAATGACCGGAATTGGCTACGATGGCGCCGTCTTTCATTTTCAGGAAATGCTCCCTTCGGATGACATTCACATCGCCCGTGAGGGTGCAGAACACATCCCCTTCCCTCGCGGCCTGCGAAAGGGGGATCACACGGTGACCGTCCATGACGGCCTCGAGGGCCCGGAGCGGGTCGACCTCGGTCACAATGACGTTCGCTCCCATCCCCGCAGCCCGCAGCGCAACACCCTTTCCGCACCACCCGTAGCCGCAGACCACGAAATTCGTTCCCGCTATGAGCCGGTTCGTCGCCCGGATGATCCCGTCGAGAGTGCTCTGACCGGTTCCGTAGCGGTTGTCGAACATGAACTTGGTCCGGGCGTCATTGACCGCGATCAGGGGGAACCGCAGAATCCCTTTTTCCGCCATGGCCCTCAGGCGGATGACGCCCGTCGTCGTTTCCTCCGTTCCGCCCAGAATGTTCCGGATCAGTTCCCGGCGCTTGGCGTGGATCGTGGAAACGAGATCGGCCCCGTCATCCATGGTCAGGGACGGCCGGGCATCGAGCACGGCGTTGATGTGCCCGTAGTAGGTCCGGGTGTCTTCCCCCTTGACGGCGTACACGGCCATCTTCTTGAACCGGACGAGGTAGGCGGCCACGGAGTCCTGCGTGCTCAGGGGATTGGAGGCGCAGAGATAAACCTCGGCACCGCCGGCCTGTAGGGTTTCCGCAAGATTCGCCGTCTCCGCCGTCACATGCAGGCAGGCGCCGACCCGCACGCCCCGGAGAGGCTTTTCTTTCCGGAACCTCTCCCGGATGATGTTCAGCACGGGCATGCTCATCGCCGCCCATTCGACGCTCGACTTGCCCTGGTCGGCGAGTCTCAGATCCTTGACGTCGTATTTCATCCCTTCCTCGCTCTTCCTCCGGATCCGGCGCTACCGCAGACCCGCCGCCTTCCGGAGGCGCGCGGCCTTGTCCGTCTTCTCCCAGCGGAATCCATCGAGGAAAAAGCTCCTGGGGATCCGGCGGTAGACATCACCGTTGAGCAGATCGAATTGCCGGATCATGCCGGCGGGGGTGAAATCAAAGACCCGCGTGATGATTTCGGAGAGCTTCCGGTCGGGCAGTTTGCCCGTCCCGAAGGTGTCCACAAAGACGTTGAAGGGCCGGGCGATGCCGATCGCGTAGGCCAGCTGGATGGAAATCTTCCGGGCAAGGCCGGCGGCCACCACATTCTTCGCCGCGTACCGGGCGCCGAAGGCGGCCGAACAATCGACCTTCTCGGGCGATTTGTTGACGACCGAGCCGCCGCCCACCTGGGCACCGGGGTAGCCGCCGTAGAACTGGACAACGAGCTTGCGCCCCGTGACACCGGAATCGGCCGCGCTGCAGGAGTTGACGGCGCTCCACTCCCCCGTCGGATTGAAGAAAAACTCCGTCTTGCCGTCCGCCCATTTCCCCAGGGAACGAAAGGCCAACTGCCGGGCCATCGATTTCACCTTGTCCCTTTGCCCCTTTTTCACCTTCCGGTAGTCCACCGCATTGGAAACCAGCACCTTGGCGACCCGCAGCGGCTTTCCCGTATCGTCATCGTACTCCACCGTCACCTGTCCCTTGCCGTCGGGCGCGAAGACGGGGTTTCCGCAATTCTCGAGAACCCTCATGAGACGATTGACGAGTACATAGGGCAGAGGGAGCAGTTCGGGCGTCTCATCGACGGCAAATCCGTACATGATGCCCTGGTCACCGGCCCCGATCTCCTTGTGAGCGCTCAGGTGCGCCCTTGTCCCGATATTGATATCCGGGGACTGCGGGATGATCGCGTTCAGGATGCCCATGTTGTTGCCGTTCAGACCGACGGCCGCATCGTTGTAACCCAGGGAAAGGACCGTTTCCCGGACGATCCTTTCCACATCGATATGGGCCCGGGTCGTCACCTCGCCGCCGACGAGACAGAAGGCCTTCCCGAGAAAGACCTCGATGCCGCAGTGGGGCATATTGTGAACATGGAGCCCCATCTTCCGTTCCTTGTCGAGAATGTCGGCGATGATGTTGGCGGAAATCTGGTCCGCAACCAGATCGGGGTGTCCTACTTTGATGCTTTCCGCTGATACGAGCATAAAACCTACCTCCGTTATCAATGGTTCGCGTTTTTTTCCGTTATCCGATGTACGTCATAGGGAATGACAGCCGCCTGCGGGTTTTCGGAAGACCCGCCGGCACGGCCCGTCCGCGGATGCGGCGGTGCGACGATCCCCCCGGACATGATCAGCTTGAAGGCCTCCTCGACCGTCATGTCGAGACGGGTGGTCTCACGTTCAGGGACCATCATGTAGAACCCGGACGTGGGGTTGGGGGTCGTCGGGATGAATATGTTGATGCATTTCTCTTCTGTTTTTTCCTGGACCTCCCCCGACGCCATTCCCGTGACAAAGGCCACCGTGTACAGACCTTTTCTGGGAAACTCCACCAGAACAACCCGCTTGAAACTCTCACCCTTTGCGCTCACCATGGCGTCGACGATCTGTTTCAGGGCCTGGTAGATCCCCCGGACCAGCGGGACCCTGTAGACCAGCGACTCCCCCCAGAGCAGCAGACGCCGGCCCAGAAGGCTGCGGGTCGCCAGTCCCACGGCGAAGATGAGAATCAGGGTGAAGATGATGCCCAACCCCGGAATGTGGAACCCAAGGACCTGGTCCGGATGATGGCGGCTCGGGATGATATGGAGCAGTCCGTCCATCAGGCTGATCAGAAAAAAGAGGATATAAATGGTCAACCCGATCGGAATGGTGACAGCCAGTCCCGTCAGGAATATGGGCTTGATCTTTTTTCTCATTTTTTCGCGGGCTTTGCTGGGCCTTCCCATAACAGAAGTGCCCGGTACTTTCAACAACTATTTATTCAAAAAAAAAGGCAAAGTCCGGCGACTTTGCCTTCCCGTCCGCGACGGCAGACCGTCAGGGCCGCTTGATCCTGTTTTTTTCATCCACGTAGACACACTTCGGCGCCCACTTTTTAATGGAATCGTCATCCACCATGACATAACTGGCAACGATGATGACGTCGCCCCTGGAGGCCTTCCGGGCCGCCGCCCCGTTGAGGCAAATGACGCCGCTTCCCTTCCTGCCCTTGATCACGTAGGTGGAAAACCGCTCCCCGTTGGAGACATTGTAGATGCTTACCTTTTCGAAGGGCACCAGGTCCGCCTTCTGCATCAGCGCTTCGTCAATGGTGATGCTCCCCTCATAGTTGAGGTTGGCATCGGTGACCGTCACCCTGTGCAGCTTCGATTTCAGCATGAATCTCTGCATGGTCCCGTCCTCACACCCGCTTTTCAGGGCGAGCCCTCTGTCCCTTTGGCAATTCCAGAGGATCGCCGAAAACGTAGTTGTCGATCAGCCTCGCGACGCCGACCCTCACGGCCAGCGCGATGACTTCCTTCCCCTGAAGGCGATTTACGTCCTTCATCGTCGTGGTGTCACAGATCTTCACGTAATCGATCTTACCCTCGGGATGCCGGCCGATGAACCGGGTGACCTCTTCGATGATCTTTCCGGCATCCCTTTCCCCCTTCTCGTAGAGCGTCTTCGCCATGAGGAGCGACCGGCTCAGGCTCAGCGCGGCCTCCCGTTCATCGGGCTTCAGGTAGGTGTTCCGGGAACTCATGGCCAGCCCGTCCGGCTCGCGCACGGTTGGAAGGCCGATGATCTCGAGATCCATGTTGAGGTCCTCGACCATCCGCCGGATGACCACCAGCTGCTGAAAGTCCTTCTTACCGAAGACGGCGACATGGGGTTTCACGATGTTGAAAAGTTTCGCGCAGACCGTGGCGACCCCCCGGAAGTGACCCGGTCTGGACAACCCGCAGAGGTTTTCCGTCACCCCCTCGACATGGACATAGGTCTGGTAGTGTTCCGGGTACATGTCGCGGTCCCCGGGGTAGAAGATGACGTCCACACCGACCTCCCGGCAGAGCGTCTCATCCCGCTGGAAGTCCCTGGGGTACTTCGCGAGGTCTTCCGCGGGGCCGAATTGCGTGGGGTTGACATAGATGCTCGTCACCAAGCAGTCCCCCATCTTCCGGCCCGCCTCCATGAGGCTCAGATGGCCCCGGTGGAGGTACCCCATGGTGGGCACAAAGGCTATCTTCTTCCCCGAGTTCCTGAGCGTTTCGGCGTACCGCTGCATGTCCGCCGCGCCTTCGATGACCTTCATCGACCCTCACCCGCAAAAAAAAAGCCCCCCGCCGGAGGACGGGAGGCTTTGCATTTCGCGGCTTCCTCAATCGATCGTCGAAACAACCTTCCGTCCCGGTCCGTCACCGGATCCAAGCGGTGTGCCCGATCTAACAAAAGACGCTCTTTTTGTCAAGGAAATTATGACCTCCGGAGGGCGCTGCTCAGTCGCACAAAGTCCTCCGGCGAGAGCGTCTCGGCCCTGCGGGTGAGATCGATGCCGAGGTCCTCCAGGATAACCGGAAGGGTTTCCCGTCGGGTTTCGAACAGGGACGAGGCCTTCAAATTGTTCAAAAGCGTCTTCCTCCGTTTCGAGAAAGCCGCCCGGACGACAGCCCGCAAAAAAGTATCGTCATCCACGTCCGCCGGCGGACGCTTCGGGACGACCATCCGGACCACCGCCGATTCCACCCGGGGCCTGGGATAAAAACACTGGGGGGGAACCTTCAGGACGACCGCCGGCTCCGTGTAGAGCCGGACGAGGACGGAAAGGATGCCGTAGACTTTCGACCCCGGCCCGGCAACAAGCCGTTCGGCCACTTCCCTTTGAAACATGAGGACCATGGACGAAATGCATCTTCTCGCCTCCAGCAGCCGGAAAAGGATCGGTGAAGACAGGTTGTAGGGGATGTTCCCCACGACCTTGATGTTCACCCGGCCGCGGGACTCCCAGAGGGAATGGAAATCGAACTTCAACACGTCGCCGTGGACGATCTCCACGTTGGGGTATGGCTTCAGTTCCTCCCGGAGAACGGGGATCAATGCCCGGTCGATCTCAACGGCCACGACCCATCCGGCTTTCCGGGCCATCCGGGCGGTCATGAGGCCCAGCCCGGCCCCGATCTCGACCACACAGTCATCGTGACGGAGACCGGAAACCTCAACGATCTTCCGGGTGACGTTCGGGTCGGAGAGGAAGGACTGGCCCAGCCTCTTAAGCGGACGGATCTGATGCTTCGCCAGGATCGCCCGTGGGTTCGACATGCTTGCTCCTCAGGGCTGAAACGGCACGGTACGTGAGAAAATAGGCAGGAACCGTGAAAACGACGGCCATCAGAAACCCGCCGACCTGGAGCGGATACAGGATGTGCCATCCCAGTTCAAGGATCGATCTCAGGCTGTAGTCGCTGAAGGCGACGGTCAAGGGATCGTGATTGAGCAGTGACCGGCCGAGTTCGTACTGCGCGACGTAGAACAGGGGGATCGTCACGGGATTGGAGATACAGGTCGCCCCCAGGAGGGCCGCTGTCAGGTTCTGCCGGAAGAGGAGACACAAAAAAATGATCGCGACGGTATGGAACGGGATCGTCGGCGTAACGCCGATGAAGACACCGATGGCCATGCCGGCGGCGATATTCCCCGGCTCTCCTTTCAGACTGATGAACCGCCGATAGAATTCCCCGATCTTTTCTCTGAAAAACATGAACCCTTTTTTCAGAACTCAACGCCGCGCTCTCACTGACGGCTTCTTCCCCGCAACCGCCATGCAGCGGCTATTTTTCAATCTGATTGAGGGGCCAGCGGGAGACGGCGTTCAAATCATAGCCGTCCCGCCTCCCTCTCGCGAGCAGGTGCTCGCCCACGACGGCGATCATGGCCGCATTGTCCGTGCAGAGAACCGGCGGCGGGATGAAGACCTCGACGGACCGCCTCTGCGCTTCCTCCATGAACCTGTGCCGCAGCCGGCTGTTGGCCGCGACACCGCCGACCACCGCCACCCGGGTCATGCCCTTTGATTCCGCAGCCCGCAGGGTCTTATCGACGAGCACGTCGACAATGGCCTCCTGGTAACTCGCGACGATATCCGGGATCTCGCCTTCCTCGATGGGCCGCTCCCGCTTCCGGATATAGGTCAGCAGGGCCGTCTTGACCCCGCTGAAGCTGAAATCCAGGCTGTCCCGCATGGCACGGGGAAAGTTCAGGGCCCGGGGGTTACCCGACTTTGCGAGCCTGTCGATGACCACACCGCCCGGGTATCCGATATCGAGGAGCTTCGCCGCCTTGTCGAAGGCCTCACCGGCCGCATCGTCCCGCGTCTGGCCCAGGAGGACGAAATCCTGGAAATCCCTGGCCAGGTAGACCATGGTGTGCCCCCCCGACACCACGAGAGCCACGAAGGGAAACGCCGGGGTTCGATCACTCAGGAAGACCGCGGCCACGTGCCCCTCGAGATGGTTCACGCCGACCATGGGTTTCCTGTTCGTGAATGCGACGGCCTTGGCGACGGACAGGCCGACGAGAAGGGAACCCACGAGCCCCGGCCCCCGCGTCACGGCGATGCCGTCCACGTCACCCAGTTCCAGCCGGGCGTTTTCAAGGGCCTGCAGGATCACGGGAACAATGGATTCCACGTGTTTCCTCGAGGCGATTTCGGGGACGACCCCGCCGTATCTGCTGTGAATGTCCACCTGGGATGAAACGACGCTCGAGAGCACTTCCCGGCCGTCTCTCACGACGGCGGCCGCCGTTTCGTCACAGGAGGTTTCGATCGCGAGCACCTTCATGTGCGCCGACGAACATTTCCCTTTCCATAAAATTCGGAAAGGTATATACAGGAACGACCGCCGATTGTAAACGGCCATTTTTTTTGAGCTTCCGGGTTGTTCCCGGCGCCCCGGGGTTTTCCCATGGAAATCAGAACCGATTTTCTCGTCATCGGAAGCGGCATCGCAGGGCTCTGCTTCGCCATCAAGGCGGCGGACCTCGGTTCCGTGGCCATCGTGACCAAGAAAGAAAAGATAGAGTCGACGACCAACATGGCCCAGGGCGGGATCGCGGCCGTCATGGACGCCTCGGACAGTTTCGAGGACCACGTCCGCGACACCCTGACCGCCGGGGCCGGGCTGTGCCATGAACCCGTCGCCCGCTTCGTCGTGCAGGAAGGCCCCGAGAGAGTCCGGGAACTCATCCGCTGGGGCGTGGAGTTCTCCAGGAGCAGCGAGGGCCCTCCCCCTGCTTATGATCTCGGGAAAGAGGGCGGCCATTCCCACAGGCGGGTCCTCCATGCCGCCGACCTGACGGGCCGTGAGATCGAACGGGCCCTTATCGAAAAGGCGGGGACGAAGAAAAACATCTCCTTTTTCGAGAACTGCATTTCCGTCGATCTGATCCTGGCCTCGGGCGTCCGGGGCGATGGAGAACCGGCCCCGGCCGGGGAAGACAGATGCCTCGGGGCCTATGTCCTCGACGTGCAGAACAACAGGATCCGCGTTTTTCGCGCCTCCTTCGTTCTCCTGGCGACGGGCGGTGCGGGCAAGGTCTACCTGATCACATCGAACCCGGACATCGCGACCGGTGACGGCATCGCCATGGCCTACCGGGCCGGCGCCGAGGTCGCCAACCTGGAGTTCATCCAGTTCCACCCCACCTGCCTGTATCATCCCGATGCGAAGTCCTTCCTGATCAGCGAGGCGGTCCGCGGCGAAGGCGGGATCCTCCGGCTGAGAAACGGTTCGAGCTTCATGGAGCGCTACCACCCGATGAAGAGTCTCGCCCCGCGGGACGTCGTCGCCCAGGCCATCGACCGGGAGCTGAAGAAATCGGGGGAAGAGTACGTCCTTCTGGACATCACCCATCGGGATCCCCGTTTCGTGATGGAGCGGTTCCCCAACATTTACAGAAACTGCCTGACCTTCGGCATCGACATCACGAAAGACCCGATTCCCGTCGTTCCCGCGGCCCATTACATCTGCGGCGGTGTCGTGGTGAACGAACACGGAGAGACGAGCATCGAGAGGCTCTTCGCGGCGGGTGAAGTGGCCTGCACGGGCCTGCACGGGGCGAACCGTCTGGCAAGCAATTCGCTCCTCGAGGCCGTGGTGTTCGCCCACCGTGCCTTCGAAAGGATCGCCGGGACGTTCCCGCACGTCCGGGATGAGGAGTTGAGCGTCCCGGGATGGGACCTGACGGGCGTGACCGAAAGCGACGAATCGGTCGTCATCACCCAGAACTGGGATGAAGTCCGGAGATCCATGTGGAATTACGTGGGGATCGTCCGGTCCGACAAGCGGCTGGAGCGGGCCAGGAAAAGGGTGGAGCTCATCCGGCAGGAGATACACGAATATTACAGGAAGTTCACCGTCACCAGGGACCTTCTGGAACTTCGGAACATCACCATCGTGGCGAAACTCATCATCGAGTGCGCCATGTCGCGAAAAGAGAGCCGGGGTCTCCACTACAACATCGACTACCCCGACCGGGATGACCGGAACTGGCTCCGGGACACCGTCCTCAAAAGGCCGACCGGAAACCCCCGAAAGCCCCGGGCCTTCTCCTGATGGCCGGACCCGGTCCCGGGAAGATCCCCTCGTCCCCCGGAACGGCCGCCGTCATGCCCCCCGCCCGAAGACCCGCCGGAATATGTCATCGAGGTGCTTGAGAAAGTTCCGGAGATCGAATATTTTTTCGATCTCCCCGGCGTTCAGGTACCGCCGGATCTCGAGGTCCCCCGAGATGAGACCCTCGAACTCCAGCCCCTCCCGCCAGGACCGCATGGCATTTCTCTGAACCACCGCGTAGGCCGCCTCCCGGGACATCCCCTTGTCGATCAGCTTGAGAAGGACCATCTGCGAGAAGATGACGCCGCGGGTCATGCCGATGTTGGCCATCATTTTCTCCGGGTGGACGGCCAGGTTTTTCAGCAAACCGCAAAAACGGTTCAGCATGAAATCCAGGAGGACGGTCGCATCGGGCCCGATCACCCGTTCCACCGACGAGTGGCTGATATCCCGTTCGTGCCACAGGGCCACGTCCTCCAGCGACGCCAGGGCGTAGCCTCTCATGAGTCGCGCGAGGCCCGAGAGATTTTCCGAAAGAACGGGGTTTCGCTTGTGGGGCATTGCGGAAGAGCCCTTCTGCCCCTCGGTGAACTCCTCCTCGGCCTCCCGGACCTCCGTCCTCTGGAGCAGACGGATCTCCGTCGCAAACTTTTCGATCGATGACGCAATGATCGCCAGCGTGGAGAAATACTCGGCATGGCGGTCGCGCTGGACGATCTGGGTGGAAACAGGAGCGGGCCGTAGCCCCAGTTTTCTGCAGACGTAGGCCTCCACCCCGGGGTCCACAAAGGAAAATGTCCCCACGGCCCCTGAGACCTTGCCGACGCTGACGGTTTCCCGGGCCCGGACGAGCCGCTGACGGTTCCTCTCCATCTCCTGGTACCAGAGGGCCATCTTCAGGCCGAAGGTGATGGGCTCGGCGTGGACGCCGTGGGTCCGGCCGATCATCAACGTTTTTTTGTAACGAAAAGCCTTCTGCCGCGTGATCTTCATCAGCCGGTCGATATCCGCGATCAGGAGGTCCGCCGCCTCCCGGAGCAAAAGGGCAAAAGAGGTGTCGAGAATATCCGAGGAGGTCAGGCCCATGTGAATGAAACGGGCATCGGGTCCCACCTTTTCGCCGACGCTGGTCAGGAAGGCGATCACATCGTGCTTGACGACCTTCTCCACCTCGTCGATGCGGGCCACGTCGAACCCGGCCTTTGCCTTGATCTTCGCAAGGGCTTTTTTCGGGATGAGCCCCTTACCGGCCAGGGCCTCGCAAACCAGGATCTCTATGTCGAGCCATTTCCTGAACCTGTTCTCAGGGCTCCATACGGACGCCATCTCCTCTCTCGAATACCTCGGTATCATCGGACTCCCCCGGCCTTTTCTGTCGCTGACCGTTCTTAATATATCTCCTGAAAATCCGTCAAGGCATTTCAGCCTCGGACGCAGTGGCCACCGGGCGGTTCCACCTGCCGCAGTTCAAAAGACAACGACCGGGAACCCTGATATTGATTCTAGATATAACTACAAAACACCTTGATGTCATTCATGAATTGCTTGCGATTTCTGTACAGTATGGTATGCCAGCCCTTCCGTTTTGCCCGGCCGATGTGCCCTTCATTGTCATCGACGAAAAGGACAGACCCGGCTTTCAGATGAAGCGTTTCGAGGATATCGTCAAAATGGGTGGGGTCCATCTTGCTCTTTCCCAGATGATAGCTGTTGAAGACATAATCGAAGTCGCTGAAAAATCCCTGCTCCCCGTTCAGCTCGTCCAGCCAGAGGGTCTGGTCACTCAATATGCCGACCCGGGTACCCCTCTGCCGGATCGCCTTCACGATCCGGAAAAGCCAGGGCCGAAGCCTGAACCGCGACAGGATCTCCTTCCGGAGATCCTCGTCACGCCCCCGGATGCCCGCCGCCCGGCGGAGGGCGTCCCAGTACGTTGCCTCGTCGGAGCGGCCCGTCACAAAACCCGTCTCGTGCACCAGTTCGTGGCCGAGGGCCACAAAGGCTTTTTCATCGATCCCGTTCTTCCTCGCGATGGCCGCAAGACCGCCCGCAAACCCCTCCGCGGCCAGGACCCCTCCGAAATCGAATAAAACGGTATCGACAAAGCATGTCTCCGGCCTTCCCGGCAGGTCACCGGCCGGACGGCATCGCCCATCCCTCTTAACCCTTTTGTCCATGGCGTTACCTTCCTGTTTTCACTTGACGGGCCCGTCAAGGTTTTTATCGCACGGCTTTCACCCGCGCGCAATTCCGAAAAAGCCCCCCGCGCACGCCGGGGGTTTTCGCGGGTTGCCGCGGGAAAAACGCGCTGTCCTTCAAACCGACTTCAGTGATAGGATGATTCCACGGCTCCCCGGAAGCCGCGACGAACATTCTTTCCTCGGGCAGGTGACCTCATGTTCATGATAAAAAAGATCATAACCCCCTTCTTCTACCCGCTGACGATCACCGCTCTTTTTCTCGTCGCGGGGCTCATCCTTCTTCTCTTCACGAAAAGGCAGCGGCTCGCCAAAAGCCTGGTCCTCTCCGGAACGATCGCGCTTCTTTTTTTCAGTTCCGGCGCCGGATCAAACCTGCTCCTCGGGCCCCTCGAGCACCCGTACCGATCCACCGCCGCTTCGCCGCAATCATCGCCGGAGCCATGGATCGTCGTCCTCGGAGCCGGGCTTTCCGGGGACGAGCGGACTCCCCTCACGGCCCGGCTATCGAGCACCTCCATGGTGCACCTGGCCGAGGGGATCGTCTGTTACAGGCAAAGACCGGGAAGCAGGCTCCTCCTCTCCGGCGGCAAGGGCTTTGAACGGGAATCGGAGGCGGACGTGATGACCCGCGTCGCCGTCGCCCTCGGCGTCCCCCCGTCGGACATCGTCAGGGAGGACCGGTCGCGGGACACGGAGGAGCAGGTGCGGCTGATCCGGGAGCACGTGGGGGAGCGGGATTTTGTGCTCGTGACATCGGCTTCGCACATGCAGCGTGCCCTGTTCCTCTTCAGGCGTCTCGGCATGCATCCCGTGCCCGCGGCGACGGCCCACCGCGCAGGGACCGCCGAAATCCGGAGTCCCCGCGATGTCTTTCCCAGACCCCTGGCCCTGAGAAATGCCGAGACGGCCGTCCATGAGTACCTGGGCATCGCCTGGATTCGGCTGACTCGCTTCCCTGGAATGGGCCCATCCTGACGCCCTGTCTGCGGTCAAGCCGCCCGGGCCGGTCATCGAGACCCGGATCGCCAACCAAAAAAAAGCCCGTCGTTCACGACGGGCTTCGTGAATGTCCATGGTGGCGGTGCAGGGACTTGAACCCCGGACACTGCGGATATGAGCCGCATGCTCTAACCAACTGAGCTACACCGCCCAGGGCATTTTTCTATAATATCTTGCGGGACCTGTCAAGGCTTCTGGGCGGTGAGTTTGTACGCCACGACAACGCTGTTCGTCTTGAGGGTCGCACCGACGGAGAGAACAATCGCCATGACGATCTCATCCTGCCCGTCATTGTCGATATCCTTGATCTGATAATCCGCAACATAGCCGTTGATCTTCCTCGTCTTCCAGTTTTCGAGAAGACCGATCCCGTCCCACTCGACATTGTATACTTCGCTCGACACGAAGAGCTTTATTCTCGACATGGTTCCCCCGATGGGGGATATGTTTTTGACGAGAATCAGCTCCTTCTTCCCGTCCCCGTTCGTATCATAAGAGACAATCCGGAGATTGATCCACTGGGGAGGGTAATCCCTGTCGAGGGACATCGCCTTCACGGGCATTTCGATGTAATTGTTGCTCCCGCCGAAGGTGCTGTCGCTCTTGAAAAGAAACTCCGGGGCCCCGCCGAAGATGCTCAACTTGTCGAGAGACTTCTCCGTTTTTTCATAGATGCGCAGGTAATCCAGATCATCCAGGCAGATCACCCTTTCGGGCCTTCCCGGTTCGACCACATCCAGGGTCAGTCCGTAAACGGGGAGTCCTTCCGGTATTTTCATCCGGCGCCCTTCCTTGTATTTGCCGTTGGACCAGACGGCTTCGTGAATGGGGTTACGGAACATGAACTGCGAGTTGAACATGCTTCCCGTGTACCCGGTCATGTCGATCTGCATCTCCTGGCACAGCAGAACCGGGCCGTCGGCCGTGTGAACGACCCGCATGAACCACCGGAGGCCCGAGGCGATCTTCTCGTATTTCCCGTCCCGGTATTCCAGAACGAAGGACTCCAGATGGTCGAAGTTCCAGTTCGTCACAAAGATCTCGGGGATGCCGTTTCCGTTGATGTCGGCCACGTCGACGGAGATGTACTTTTCCGTCTTGGTCCCCGTGATCTTGTTGAGCAGGAGCAGCTCATTCCCCTTCCTTTGATAGATCATCACGCTGTTGATATCGATAATGACCACTTCGTTGAGTCCGTCGTTATTGACGTCGCCGATATCCATCCCCCGGAACTCCGTGCCGTACTTCGGGCTCATCCAGAAGCCCCTTCTGTCGTCCGGTTTACCGGAGTGAATGAAGTCCGGGTTGATGGCGGCCGTATAAGTCCCCCGTCCCCTCTGCATTCCCGTGATGACTTCGGTCTCGCTTTTCGGGACGCCGGCCATGCCGGGTGCCGCCGCAGCGGTTCCCGCCGCGGCCGGAGCGGCGGCGGGAACGCCCGCCGGTGCGGCCGGTGCCGCGGCGAAAGATGCCGGGACATCGCCCAGGATATGCTGGTCGATCTTCTTGGCAAAGTCGTTGATCCTGGGGATCACCTCATTTAACCCTCTGGATTGCTCAAAGACCGACAGGGCAGATTTTTTCGCCGTCACATCCAGGAGTTTCCCGTCCAGGCTGACATTCTCGCCGATCTTCGTGATGCTCCCCCAGACGACATAGTCCACCTTCAGGTCCTGGCCCAGGCTCAAGACGTCCGGCTCCGCGATCTGCTTTTTCTTGATCCGGTCCAGTGCGTCGAGGACCGAGGGTTTGCCGACGACTTCGATCTTGTCGCTCACCTCGATGCGCGACATGAGCATGTCCCAGACACCGTCCCTGAGATAATCCAGTTTTTCCGGACTGTTCATCTGGAAGGGAAGGACAGCGACCTTCTTGACCTGCTGCGCCGCTGCCGGGCTCAAGAGCATGACAACCAGAAGGAGGGCTGTGATGACCCCGTGGCTTTTCTTCATTTTTCAACCTCTTTGCGGATCGATTTTGAAGGGTTATCTTCTATCATCGAAAGAAAGGCATTTCAAGTGCGATCTGGCCGCCGGGCGGACAGACGCCGCAGGAGTGCGAGATTCCTGCGGTCGGCCCCGTCCCGGCCGTGGAAGGGATCCCCCTTCGGTGTCTCGATGATCTTCGGAACCCCGATAAACCGCTCATCCCGCATGATACGGCGAAAGGCCTGAAGCCCGATGCGTCCCTCCCCGATGTGGGCGTGGCGATCGATTCTCGACCCCGCTTCGCCGAGGGAATCATTCAGATGAAAGAGTTCCAGCTTCCCCAGACCCACCGTCGTCTCAACGGCCGTCACCATCCGGTCATAGGCCCCGGGAGTCCGCAGGTCGTATCCCGCCGCGAAGACGTGGCAGGTGTCGATGCAGAGGCCCACCCGCCTGACCTGTCCGACGCGGTCGAAGAGGGCGGCAAAATGCTCGAACCGGCCTCCCAGAGCGGTACCCTGACCCGCCGTCGACTCGAGAACGATCCGGACATCGAGGCCGTTCGTCGCCGCCAGGATTTCGTTGACGGCGGCCGAAACGCGCCTGAGCCCTTCCCTCTCCCCCCGGCCTCCGTGAAATCCGGGATGAACCACAACGGCGGAGATTCCCAGGAGATGACACCTGCGGACCTCGACCCCCATGACTTCGATGGATTTCCCGTACAAGAAAGGGTCGCTCGAGGCGAGGTTGACCAGGTAGCTGCCGTGGGAAATGACGGGATGAATCCCCGTGCGGGCACGGATTTCGCGGAATGCACGGATCTCCTCCGGCCGAAGATCCCGGCTCTTCCACCGGTTTGGATTCGTGGTGAAGATCTGGATCGTGCGGCAGTGAAGCGCCTCCCCCCTGAGCAGGGCTCTTGGGAGGCCTCCCGCGATCGACAGGTGCGCGCCGAGGAGAGGTTTCATGGTTCCTCAGGGGTCCGCGCTGCGCTTGATGCCGGCCTTGAGTTTTGCCTTGAACTCCTCCGCCTTCTGAAAGACGTCGGGGTACCGGTTCTTGAGCTTTTCAAGGATCCGATGGATGAAGGGGACCTCCGGCGCCAGGATCAGAAATCCGATCATCATGAACAGGATTCCCTGAAGAATGGGCAGGAAACAACCGATGATGCCCAGGACAACAAAGAACCAGCCTACGGTGTGACGCCATATTTTGTTCATGCTTCTTTCTTTCCCCGGGCCTGAGCGCGACGGAAGGTTTCGTCGGCGTTGTATACAATAGAAAAGAACGGAAAAAAAGTTAAAATTATGCCCCGACTGTGTTAAACTGCCCGGCGAAGATGCGATGCAAAGGGCTGAAAAGAGAAGATCATCGTTTTGACACCGGTTTCTGCCTCTCCGCTGTCGTCCTTTTATGCCTCGGATGGTTCGTCACGGGGTGGGCCATGGATGAAAAGAAGATCATTGAACTCCCCAAACCAGTGATGAAAGGAACGACCTCCCTGGAAGAGGCCGTCGCCCGGCGGGCCTCCGTCCGGGACTTCGCCGCCAAACCCCTGGCGCCGCAGGAGATCTCCCAGCTTCTGTGGGCCGCCCAGGGCGTCACGAGGAACTGGGGCGGACGGACCGTCCCGTCGGCGGGCGCCCTCTACCCCCTGGAGACCTATCTCGTCACGGCGGAGGGGCTGTTCCAGTACCTGCCGGCCCGCCATCAGCTGCTTCGCCTGAAAGACCATAACCTGATGAAGGACCTCTGTCATGCGGCCCTCGGGCAGGCCCCCACCCGGGAGGCGCCGGCCGTGATCATCCTGACGGCCGTCCTGGAAAGAACGTCGAAAAAATACGGCGGGCGGAGCGAACGGTATGTCGCCATGGAGGCCGGTCATGCGGCGCAGAATGTCCTCCTGCAGGCGACGGCCCTGGGACTGGGTGCCGTCCCCGTGGGGGCTTTCCACGATGACCGGGTGCAGAAGGCACTCGGTCTTCCCGAAAGCCACCGGCCCCTGTATCTGATACCCGTCGGCCATCCCCGATAATGTCTGGTTCCGCGCTGTCCCCGATGAACGATCACTTTACACCGAAGCCCTGGGCCAAAAACCCCCACCTCCAGACCATTTTTTCAAGCCTCCGGATCCGGGCCATGGGAAGGAACCCCATGGCCGACGCCGCCGCGGGTATGATCGTCGACGGGGGAAACGGCGTCCGCCTTCAGGGGTATTGGTCGCGCCGGGTCGGCCGGAAATCGGCGGGGCTCGTGCTCCTCCTGCACGGCTGGGAAGGAAGCTCCGATTCCACCTACATCCGCCACACCGGGAGATACCTCTTCGAGCGGGGCTTCGATATTTTCCGCCTGAACCTGAGGGATCACGGCGACAGCCACCATCTGAACGAAGGCCTCTTTCACAGCGCCCTGATCGACGAGGTTTTCAACGCCGCCCGTTTTGTCTCCTCCCTCTCGGACCGAAGACCCTTTTTCATCATCGGTTTCTCCCTCGGGGGAAACTTCGGCCTGAGGATCGCCCTGAGGCACACGGCAACGCCCATCCCGAACCTCTCTCATGTGTTTGCCATCAGCCCCGTGCTGAACCCCCTGCGCGCCACCCTGGCGATCGACAACGGGCTTTCCCTGTACCGGCGTTACTTCGTGAACAAGTGGAAAAGATCCCTGAAAAAAAAACAGGACCTCTTCCCGTCCCGTTACCGGTTCGACGATGTGCTGCAATACCATACCTGCATGGAGATCACCGACGCCGTCATTCCCCGGTACTCCCCCTTTCGAAACCATCAGGAATATTTCATGACCTACACGCTGCTCGGGGACATCTTCGGGGACATCACCGTACCCGTCCTCCTCATCGCCTCGGCCGACGACCCCGTGATTCCCGTCGAGGATTTCCACGCCCTCCGGGGGAACCGACATCTCGAGATGAAGATCGAACGATTCGGGGGTCACTGTGGTTTCCTGGACCCCTTCCCCCTGGGTTCCTGGTACGAACGACAGATCGAACGAAGGCTGCGGGAACATACCGCATTGACAACCGGCATTTCTGATATAGGATAAGAACGGAAACAACATCGCCGGGGAGACTTCATGGACCTTTCCATCCTTTCCGACAAGGAGCAGATCCTGGATCGGATCGTCGAGAAACTGGCCCGCACACCCGTGGACTATACCGACAAAATCAACGCCTTTCAGGGCCGGGGGGACGATTGGCGGGCCGCCGGCGTCATCGTCCTGCTTTTCTACCGGGAGACCGGGGAGACGCAGAAAGGACGGTCGGGGGAGTTCGTCGTTCAGTTGATCAAACGATCGGCAAGCGTGCCCCAGCCGGGGGACCTCAGCTGTCCCGGGGGGATGTTCCACCCCCTGGTCGATTCCCTGCTCAGCCCTTTGGTCTCGACGGGCCTCCTGCCGATCATGCGGGGCAAACCCCGGGCGTACGCGAAAAAAAGACCGGCCGATGTCTTCCGGACTCTTTCCCTCTTCCTGATCAACGCCCTCAGGGAAGCCTGGGAAGAGACGGGCCTGAACCCCCTCAATGTCCGCTTCCTGGGAGCCCTGCCCTCCAACGATCTCGTTGTGTTCAGGAGGAGCATCTTCCCCCTTGTGGGTCATGTGAAAAACCCCTGGGTCTGCAGACCCAACTGGGAAGTGGAAAAAATCGTCGAGATCCCTCTGCGGGATTTTTTCCTGGCCGAAAACTACGGGACCGTTGCCGTAGAGACCTTTGTCCCCCTGCGGGGTCCGATCGAGCGAATCCGTGATTTCCCCTGCCTGATATACCGGGATCCGACGGGCGGGAGTGAAATCCTGTGGGGGGCGACCATGAACATCCTGCTGAATTTCATCCGGACGGTGTTCGAGTTCGAGCCGCCGCTCTACGGCACCGCAAAGGTCATCCACAAGAGCCTGTTTGAAAACTACGTGACGGGGAACGCGCGAAAGGCTTGAAAGGACAAAAAGGCAGACTGCCGACGCAATCTCGAAATCGCCGAAAAGACATGGACAAATTCGACCGCCGTCTCAAAACCATCCTCTTCGACTTCGATGGAACGCTGGCCAGGCTCAACATCGATTTCCGGGAGATGCGCCGGACCGTGCTGGATCTCGTCGCCGCCTACGACGCACCCGTGGACGGGCTCGAGGGTCTCTTCGTCCTCGAGATGATCGAAGCCGGCGCAGCCCTGATTGCCCGCTACCGCCCCGGCGGCGAGAAAGCGTTCGCCGAAGAGGCCATGCAGCGGATCACCGCCATCGAAGTCGAGGGAGCGAAGTCCGGCGGGCTGATCGACGGCGTGCGGGACATGCTCATCACCCTGCGGGAAAGGAGCGTCACGGCGGGGATCGTGACCCGCAATTGCGGGGAAGCTCTTCGCATCGTCTTCCCGGACATTCACGCCTACTGTGATGCCGTGGTCAGCCGGGAAATGGTCACCCGGGTGAAGCCGCACAGGGAACATATCCTGCTTGCCCTGAAGCTTCTCGACTCGGGGCCTCACGAGACCGCCATGGTAGGCGATCACCCGATGGACATCCGGATCGGCAAAGACGTGGGGGCCTGCACCGTCGGCGTCCTGACCGGTTACGCCGCGGCGGACGCGCTGCTTGAGGCCGGCGCCGATCTCGTCATCGAACGCGCAACCCACATCGTCCGTTACCTCCCCTGAACTCCGCCGCCGGGGCCGTACGGAAAAGGCCGAAACGCCGACCCCCTGATGATCCGATCCTATTTATGCCCGCTGTGGCACATCACGCAGTCCAGGCTCGGCAGGGCGTGAGGGTTCGGCGTCTTGCCCTTGGTCCGCTCCGCCAGCCCGGCCGCATCGCCGTGACACATCATGCAGGACTCCGCCTTGACCTGGGCCGGTGGGGGCTCCTTGTGGCAGACGGCGCAATCGAACCCCCTGTCCTTATGCCGGTCCGCCAGGGGTTTCCTGTTCTGTGCCGAGGGGACCCCGGCCGTCGACCCCAGGAGCACCGCCGACAGGAACACAACCGCAAGCACCGAGGAGACGCTTCTGATCATCCTTCCGTGACCCCACCTCATGGGTCGCATCCTCCTTTCCGCTTCATGGGATGGCCTGCTTCGACCGCAGACGGGATTATCATAAAAGGCTCGTCAGGGCAATGACTTCCGGGGAGTTCCCGAGCCCTTCCGGATTCCGGACGGGAGCGGGGGGACCGGAAACGGTCCCGCAGGTCGAAGCCTTGAGAATCACGATGGACGGAAGGCCGGAAGGGTTGCGGGAAATTCAACTTTTACCATGAAAGTGCCCCTGATTTGTGATAGGAATGCCGTGATTGTCAGTGAAACACTCCCATTTTCGCGGAGCGTCCATGTTCAGGGTCACGATCACCAGGAGCTTCTCCGCCGCCCATGTGCTGAGAGACATCGGCGGCAAGTGCGAATCCCTCCACGGCCACAACTTCAGGGTGGACGTAACCGTGTCGTCCCGTCGGCTGAACGACGAGGACATCCTCATCGATTTCAGGGTCCTCAAGGGCTGGACGGGGGAGATCCTCGAGGAGCTGGATCACCGGTACCTCAATGACCTGCCCCAGTTCGACGGGGTGAACCCTTCTTCGGAAATCGTCGCGAGGTACATCTACGACCGGCTTTCCCGGAAGGTGAAACCGCTCAAAGTGAGGGTCGACGAGGTGGTGGTCTGGGAATCCGACAATGCCCGGGTTTCCTACACCGGAGCGAGGACATGATCGACGTTCAAAACCGGACGGACGACCGGAACCTTGATATCAAGAAGGTCGGCGTCAAGGGCATCCACTATCCCGTTGTCGTTCTGGACCGCGCGAAGGGCGTCCAGCACGTGAACGCCACCGTCAACATGTACGTCAATCTGCCCCACCACTTCAAGGGCACCCACATGAGCCGTTTCATCGAGATCCTCAACGAGTACCGGGGCCGGATCAACATCAAGACCTTCCGGGTCATCCTCGGCAGGATGCGGGAGAAGCTCCACGCCAAGTCCGCCCACATGGAGATTGAATTCCCCTATTTCATCGAGAAGAGCGCGCCCGTCACGGGCGCGAAGAGCATCATGGATTACGTCTGTTCCTTCATCGGGGAGGACGACGGGGAAAAGACGGACTTCAAGGTGGGGGTCATGGTCCCGGTGACCACCGTCTGTCCCTGTTCCAAGGAAATGAGCCTCAGGGGCGCGCACACCCAGCGGAGCATCGTCCGGGTGAACGTCCGCTTCAGGAGGTTTTTCTGGATCGAGGACCTCATCCGGCTCGTGGAGGACTCGGCCAGCGGCGAGGTGTACTCCCTGCTGAAGAGGCCCGACGAGAAGTATGTCACGGAGCGCTCCTACGAGAACCCCATGTTCGTCGAGGACGTCGTGAGAAGCGTGGCCGAGAAGCTGAGCGCCGATGAGAACTTCATCTGGTACAGCGTGGAGTCCGAAAACATCGAGAGCATCCACAACCACAGCGCCTACGCCTACCTGGAAAAAGAGTGACCCTCGAGACGGGCGGTCAGACCTCATCCTCCATGGGAAGGATGAACCCCTTGATGCCGGAACGGGGGTGCTCCTTCCGAAGGTAGGCGATCACCTCCCGGATGAGGGGCACCTGAACCTCCTCGGCGGCGATGATGAGGACGTTGTTTTTCCCGGGCCAGCATTGGGTCCCGAGCTTGGGTTCCGTGTCCGTCCCCACACCGCGAACCTCCTGCAACTTCGTATAGGCCTTGACCCCCGACCGGGTGAAGGCTTCGATGACGTCCTGGTCGGCGGCATCACAGTAGACAATCAGGAACATCTTCACGGCAATCCCCCCTTGGATTCCATAAAAAGGCTCCGGGTTCGTCCGGTCTCTACTTCAAGCTCCCTTTCCGTCTGTTTCGGCTCCCGGCCCCGGACAGGCCCCTCACGGCATTGAGCAGCATCCCCGGTACGCTCGCCAGTTGTCCCAGGGCCGCGAAAAGCGCCGCCGGACCCCGTCTGAGCGCCCCCCGCCAGTAGGCGAAAGATGCGAGTTTCCTGAACTCCCCCCTGCGGAACCACTCCTGCCCGTCATCGAAAAGATCGTAGGCCGCCGGAACCACGACGAGGGTCAGGAAGAGCGACGTCAGAAGCCCCCCGATCACCGCGACCCCCATGGGCGAGCGGGTCTCGGCCCCTTCCCCGACCCCCAGCGCGACGGGCAGCATGCCGAAGACCATGGCAAAGGTGGTCATCAGGATGGGTCTCAGTCGCACCGGTCCCGCCTCGAGGATCGCCTCCCGCCGCTCGACACCCCTGGCCCGCAGGGTGTTGGTGTAGTCCACCAGCAGAATGGCGTTTTTCTTCACCAGTCCCAGCAGGAGGATGAGGCCGATATAACTGAAGACGTTCAAGGTCTTGCCGGTGATGAAAAGAGCCCCGAAGGCGCCGATGAACGAAAGGGGCATCGAAAGAAGAACCGTGAAGGGGTGGATGAAACTCTCGAACTGCGCCGCCAGGACCATGTAGGCCATGATCACGCCGAGCAGGACCGCGAACAGCAGATACTGAAAGGACTCCTGCATGACATTGGCCTGCCCTTTATAGCTCGTCGAGAAATCCGGAGGGAGCACCCTGGCCGTTATGCCGTTGAGCTCCGCCATGGCCTGTCCCATCGGTTTCTTTTCCAGATTGGCGAAGAGGGTCACGGCCCGCTGGCGGTCCACCCGGTTGATGATGCTCGGCCCGCCCCCCTCGACCAGCCGGACCATGTTCGAAAGCTCCAGCAACCGCCCGTCCTTCGATCGCACGTAGATCCTGCCGATATCGGAGGGGTTGACCCGGTTCTCGGGATTGAGTCTCGCCCGCACGTCATAGCGCCTGCCCTTGGCCTCGTCTTTGTACTTGGTCACGTCCACTTCGCCGCCGATCAGGAAATTGACGGCCTCGGCGATGGTTGCAGTGTTGACCCCCAGATCGGCCGCCTTCTCCCGGTCGATGTAGAGCTTGATTTCCGGCTTCCCAGCCTCGATGGTGGTGTCGACGTCGACGATGCCCGGCAGTTTGGAGAACTCGTCGGTGATCTGTTTGACATACTTCGACAGGGCATCGAGATCGGTTCCCCGAACGGCATACTGAATGGGGACGTTCCGCTGGCCGCCCCCGATCAGGGAGATGTTCTCCGCCGAGGCTTTGAGGCCCGGAATCTGAGCCAGCTTCCTGCGGATCTCCGCCTGGATGTCCTGCTGGCTTCTTTTTCGTTCCTTCTTCGGCGAGAGGGTGATGAAGAAAACGGCCTTGTTGATCTCCCGGAACCGGCCGTAGCCCTGGGAATAGTAGAGACGGATGATCTCCGGGATCTCTTTAACGACGGCTTCGGCCTTCCGGAACAGTCTGTCCGTCTGGTCCACGGAGTAGTCCATGGGGGCCTCGAGGCGGACGATGAACTGGCTCTGATCCTCCTGCGGGACGAATTCCTTGCCGATGACCCGGGTCATCATCATGCTCAGGACGAAAATCACCACGGCAAGGACCAGGACGGTATTGCGGCGGTTGAGACAGAAGACCAGGGTCCGCCGGTAGAGGTCTTCCGTTTTCTTGTAGAATCGTTCCAGCCGGTCCCCGGCGCGATGAAAAAGGCGGAAACGGGGGTTTCCCGGGTTGTGACCGGGGTTTCCCGCCGCGCGGACCCTGAGGTAACGCGAGGACATCATGGGTGTCAGCGTGAAGGACACGATGAGGGATACCAGAACGGCGAAGACAACGGTGAGGGCGAACTGCAGGAAGAAACGCCCGATGATCCCCTTCATGAAGGCAACGGGAAGAAAGATGGCCACAATGGCCATGGTCGTCGCCATGACGGCCAGGCCGATCTCCGCCGTGGCGAAGGACGCCGCCTCCCTCGGCTTCATCCCTTCTTCCATATGGCGGTAGATATTTTCGATCACAATGATGGCGTCATCGATCAGGATTCCAATGGAGAGCGTGAGGCCCAGCATCGTCATGTTGTTGAAGGTGAAGTTGAACGTCTGGATCAGGAAAAAAGTGGAAATAACGGAAACAGGAAGGGCCAGAGCGCTGATCAGCGTCGTCCGGACATTCCGAAGAAACAGGAATACCGCCAGAACGGCAAGAAAGCCGCCGATGATGAGGTGGTGCTGGACCTCGCTGATGGACGTCTTGATAAACCGGGACTGATCGAAGGAGATGCTGAGCTTCATGCCGGGCGGCAGGGTCGGTTCGACTTTTTTCAGCTCCTTTTTGACGAGGTCGATCACCTCCACGGTGTTGGTGCCGGACTGTTTCTGGATCCCCAGGCCGACGGCCGTCTCCCCGTCGAGCCGGGCGATGGAGCGCCTCTCCTCGAGCCCGTCCTCGGCTCGGCCGATGTCCCGGATGCGCACCGGCGCCCCTTTGTAGTAGGCCACGATCAGATCGTTGAATTCGGGAACACGGGGGAATTCCCCCTTGATCTTGACGGCGTATTCCTTGGATTCCGTTTCAATCCGTCCGCCCGGCAGCTCCACATTTTCCCTGGCCAGAGCCTGGAAGACGTCGCTCGCCGTGATCTGGTAGGCCTGGAGCTTGTTCTGGTCCAGCCAGATGCGCACCTGCCGGAGACGGAGCCCTCCCAGGTTGATCGCCCCGACGCCCGATATCTTCTGGAGCTTCTCCTTCAGAACCTCATCGGCATAGGTCGACAGCTCGCCGATGGACCGGCTGCCGGAGAGGCTCAGCCACAGAACCGGCGTTGCGTCGGGGTCCACCTTCTCAACGATCGGCTCGTCGATATCATTGGGGAGTTTCTTCCGAATGATGGAGATCTTCTCCCGCACATCCTGGACGGCCAGATCGATATCCCTCTCCAGGACAAACTCCACGGTGACGACGGAAACCCCCTCGGTGCTCTGGGAGGCGATCGTCTTGACGCCGTTGATCGTGTTGATGGCCTCCTCGATCTTGTCCGTCACGTCGATGTCCATGATCTCGGGGCTCGCCCCCGTCAGGCGGGTCGTCACGTTCACGATGGGGAGATCCACCTTGGGGTAGAGGTCGACACCGATGCTCGGATAGCTGACGATCCCCAGGACCACAAGGGCCATCAGGAACATGGTCGCGAAGACAGGTCGTTTGATCGATGTGTCAGCGAGCCACATGGAGTTTCACCCCTTCCGCCAGGTTGCGCTGCCCCACGATGACCAGCGTCTCCCCTCCCTGGAGACCCTCCGTCACCTCCACGGTCTCTCCGTATTTGTTCCCGATTTTGATCTTCCTCTCCTTCGCCCGGTCGCTCTCGGCGATGAACACCTTCGTCGTCGTGTTCTCGTAGATGATCGATGTCACCGGGACCACCACGGTGTCGGCGGCGACATTCGTGTAGAGCTTGACCTTGGCAAACACTCCGGGTTTGAGGACATTCCGGGGATTCGGCACCAGTGCCTCGACCTGCAGGGTCCTTGTTTTGTCCTCGAGGGCGGGATAGATCGTCTGCAGCGTCCCCGTGAACTCCTGCCCCGCGTGGGTATCGACGTTGAAGATGACGTCCTGCCCTATTTTCAGTTTTCCGATCTCTCTTTCCGCCACCGTGAAGTCCAGTTTCAGCGGGTGGTTCTGCACAATGGTGAAGACCGGGTTCCCGTTCTTGACGAAATTCCCGACGGCATGCTTTTTCTCCTGGATGTACCCGCCCAGGGGGGAGTAGATCCTGGTTTTGTCGAGCTTCTCCCTGGCCATGGTCCGGGCCGCCCTGGCCCGGTCCACATCGGCCTCGGCGATGGCCAGCCGGGTCGTCACATCGTCGTACTGCTGCCGGGTGACGAGTTCCTCCTTGAAGAGGGCTTCTTTCCTCTGAAACTCGAGCCGGGTGTTGGCCAGCGTCGCCTCCGCCTGTCTCAGGGCGGCATCGGCCCGCATGGCTTCGTTCCGGTAATCCCGGTCGTCGATGACGGCGAGCAGCGTACCCCTGGAAACGGCCGCCCCCTCCTTGACCCGGATGTCATGGAGGACGCCGTCCACCTCCGTACTGACGATCACCACCTCGAAGGGCTTCAGGGATCCGATGGTTTCGATATACGGCCGAAGGGTTTTCTTTTCGACCGTTTGAACCTGCACGTTGAAGGTTCTCTCCTCGATGACCTTCGCGTCCTTCTGCCCGCATCCGACGGTCGAGACCGCCAGGAAGACGGACAGAAACAGCTTGATCGCTTCCGACCTTCCGATTTCGCGTATCGGGTTCCCTCTTCGTCTGAATGGGTTTCGCGCCATGTATCGTTCCTCTTTCTCCTTAGGATCCGGCCCCGCCCGTCTTGCCCTGTTCCTGTCCGAGATACTCGTTCAAGAGTTCTCCCGTCGCCCGCTTGAGCCTCAGAACGGCAAGCTGATAGGTGTAGACGGCATCGTAGAGCTGCCTCTCCGCCGTCACAAGGAGGTTATTGGCATCGATGACGTCGATGATCGAGGCGAGCCCGAATTCGAACTGCTTGGTCACGGCGGTGTTGTTCTCCCGGGCGAACGTGAGCTGATCCTCCAGGGATTTATAGATGCCCGTCTGCGTGATCAGGTTGAGATAGGCGTTCTGCACCTCGATGTTCACCGACTTGATGTTGTCCTCGTAGTTGAGCACCGACTGTCTCTGCTTCGCCTTCGCTTCGTTGAGGTCGGCGACCCGGAGCCCGCCCTCGAAGAGCGGGAAATTCAGCAGCACGGCACCGGCGTAATACTCGTCGACCAGCGTGACGGTCTGGGGCGATTGGTCGCTCTTCAAATAAAGGCCCTGCAGTGCAATGTCCGGCCAGAAGGCGCCGCGGGCGACGCTGACTTTCTTTTCCGCAATCCGCCGATCCAGCTCCAGACTCTTGAGCTCCGCCCGTTCTTTCAGGGCCCTTTCCTGGTATCTTTCCAGCGGCAGGATTTCCACGTCCACGAAGGACGTTTCCCGAAGGGTGAAATCATTCGGGATGCCGACGGTCCTTGCCAGGTTGGCCCGGGCGTACTCGAGAAGATTCTTCGCCCTCACCTGGTCCGCCAGGGCGCCGGAGAGTTCCCCCTCAGCCCTCAAAAGGGTTGTCTTCGTCACCTCTCCGACCCTGAGGCGGGTACGGGCCGCGTTTCGCTGGGTGGTCAGACGCTCCACATTGGAATTGGAGATGTCGAGAAGCTTCGTCGCCTTCATGACGTCGTAATAGGCCGTCGCAACGGTCAGCAGGTAGGCCTCACGAGACGCAAAGAGGTCTTCCTCGTTTTTCCGGACATGATCCTTGGAGGCGCTGTAGGAGGTGAATTCCCGTCCGCTGAGCGAAAGACTTTCCGTTGCCGTGAAACCCCAGGAGGAGGCGCTCTCCGGCTGGATGAGGGCATGGCCGACATCGGAGTACTTGTCCTTGTCATACCGGATGTAGGAGCCCGTGGCCGATACCGTCGGGAGCAATGCCGAGAGAGCCCGGGTCTGCCCCTGTTTGGAAATATAGAAGTTCTCTTCCGATATCTTCAGTTTTTCCGATTTCTCCAGGGAGATCCTGAAGAGGTCCTGCAGGGAATATTCCGTGGCGCCGAGGTTCCGAGGCCCCGGGAACGCGAGAGAAAAAAGGGCGATGACGGCAAGGATGCGGCACAAACGCGTGTTTTTTATGAACGGCATAACGATTCCCTTCCTCCTGTATGAATTGAGCTTATAACCTGCCGGACCGGAGTATGGAGATGAGAAGCCAGATCCCGAGCACACCCGCGATCATGTAGCCGGCCAGCCCGAGCACCGGAAAACCGAAAAACCGGGGCCCCATGTTCGCCGTGATGATCAGGGACGAACCGACAACGATGGATGATATGACGAGCGCGAAGGCGATCCGGTTCGATGACCGGTCCATCTCGAAGATGAGCTTCTCAAGCCCCCGGTGCTCGAACCCGATCCTCAATTTCCCCTGCCGGACCTGCCGGACCACATCTCGAAAATCGGCGGGTAAAACCCTGAGGAACGCGAGGAGTTCCCCGCCATACTCCCGGACATCGGATAAAAGTCTCCCGGCTTTCAACCGCTCCCGTTTGACCTCCTTGACAAAAGGCTCCGACACCCCGGCCATGTCGAAATCGGGATCGAGCATCAGCCCCAATCCCTCCGCCGCCGTGAGTCCCTTGATCATCAGGAATACCTCGGGTGGCAACATCAGCCTGTGCCGGGCGATGAGTTCCAGCATCTTTCTGAGCAGGCCCTTGATCTGCAGCTCCTTCAGCGGTTTGTAGAGATGCAGATCCATGATGTTCCGTACATCCCTCTCGAGAGCCGCTCGATCCGGCGTCTCCTCCCACTCGGTGAGCCGGAGCAGGGCCGACGCAATGCCGACTTCATCCCTGGACACATAGCTGTGGATCATGTCGACAAAATTCTCTCTCGCCTCGCGGTCCACGTATCCCATGATGCCGAAATCGAGATAGCACAGGACATTGTGACTCAGGACAAAAATATTGCCCGGGTGAGGATCGGCGTGGAAAAAGCCGTGCCGGAAGATCTGTTCCAGGATCAGGCCGGCGCCTCTCGAGGCGATGACCTTCCGGTCCAGCCCGGCCTGGTCGAGCCGGGCGGTTTCAGAGGCCTTGATCCCGTCGATATACTCCATGGTGAGGACACGGGCCGTCAGCGCCTCAGGGTAGATCTTCGGCACGTGCACCCGGTCGTTCCCGGCGAACTGGCGGGCAAAACGCTCCTGGTTGGCCGCCTCAATGGTGTAATCCATTTCGCGCTCGAGGGTCCTTGCAAACTCCTCGACGATTCGCGTCGGCCGGTAAAGGGCCATCTCTTCGATGTGCTTTTCCATCAGAGACGCGAGATGCCCGAGGATCTCGATGTCCGTCTCGATCACGGGACCGATCCCCGGGCGCTGGATTTTCACGGCCACTTCTTCCCCGCTGACCAGGCGCGCCCGATGGACCTGCCCGATGGAAGCCGCCGCGAGAGGCTTGTCATCCAGAGACTGGAAGCGTTCATGGAGGGGGCACCGGAGTTCCTCTTCGAGGATGTCCTTCACCTGCTCAAAGTCGAAGGGGGGGACATTGTCCTGCAGCTTGGACAGTTCGTCGAGAAATTCGATGGGGATCAGGTCCGGACGGGTCGAGAGGATCTGTCCCATTTTTACAAAGGTCGGCCCGAGTTCCTCCAGAGCCATGCGCACCCGCTCGGCACGGGTCAGTTTTTCCAGACCTTCCCGCTGACCGATCGCCCATCCCGCTTTCAGGTAGGACCCCGTTTGGAGACGATCGATCAGATCGCCGAAGCCGTACCTCAGCATGACGGAAAGAATCTGTCGGTAACGACCGGCGTGGCGGTACGTCCGGGAAATCGTGGCAAGCCTGCTCCATCGCATCGGCGGATCCCTATTCTCCCCGCTTCTCCAGTTTCGCGATCCGCTCTTTGAGCTCGTCCATTTCCTTCCGGGTGGGGATGTTGAGCCGCCGGAGAGTCGCCGTGACCATCTCTTCCGTCTTCGTCTCGAGATCCCGGGTCACCTTCTTCGATTTTTCCACGAGGTCATGGATCAGTTGCTTTCCTTCCGTCTCGCTCAGCTCCCCTTTTTTGACGAGTTCCTTGACGAATTCTTCCGTCTTCTCCCGGGTCAGAGCCGCGAGGCCGACACCGAATAACATCATTTTTTTCATCCAGTCCTGCATGGGATCCCCCCTGTGTGTTTATGGCGATGGTTTACTGTTTTCCCCCGTGACGCCGATGACGCCCATGGACCTCTCGAGCCTGGCCAGGGCGATGAAATGGTCACTCAGCGCGTCGTAGTAATCGGCTCTGGCTCTGACCAGGAGCGTCTGGGCATCGAGCACGTCCTTGGACGTCGCCGCCTGCACCCGGTATCGCTCCTGATAGATCCTCAAATTCTCATCGGCCTGAACAATACTTTTTTCCATCACCCCGATGCGCTTCTCCGCTTCCTTCACCAGCAGATAGGCGCTCTTCACCTCCAGGGCCACCTGGTCCCTGATGTCCGTCAGCTGGTCCTGGGTCTGCCTCTGCCTGCTTTGATGGTAATCCCGGTTGTACTTTGTCCGCCCCCATTCCCAGAAATCCCAGCTCGCCACCGCCAGGACGGACCAGCTCTCCGGATCCTGGTAGAGAGAGCCCCGGACATCGGCATGGTCGCCGAATCGCCCGTACCGGCCGGAGAGGTTGACCGAGGGGTAGAAATCGCTCGCGGCCAGATCGACCTGCTTCTTGGCCTGCTCCACCCGCAGTCCGGCGCTCTTGATTTCAGGCCTTTGATCGGCCGCCGTCCGGAGACACTCGTTCAGCGTCCTGTCGTAAGGCTCGTATCGCAGGATGTCCACCAGACGGACGGGCTCGTTGATTTCACGCCGGAGGACCGTGTTGAATTTCGCCCGGGCCATCTCCAGGGCGTTCTCCGCGCGCACGAGCATCTGGTTGCCGTTGGCCAGTTCGACTTCCGCGGTTAACAGATCATTCCTGGGAATCAGGCCCACGTCATAGAAATTTTGCGCCAGGTCCCTTTGCGCCGTTCGCTGTTCGACGGACTGCCTCGCGACGTCCATCAGTTTCTCGTTCTTCAGGACGGTGAAATAGGCCGTCTTGGTCTCGAGGACGATGCTCTGCACGGCCGACATTTCCTCCACGCGGGAAAGATCCAGCCCGATGATGCCGGCCTGGTAGGTCGACAGGATCCTCCCGCCGGCAAAGACCGGCTGCCTCATCTCGATGAACCAGTTGTAGTTGTCCTCTGTGCCCGTCTGGATCGGCTGGTAGCCCGTGAAAGGCAGCCGGACCTGCGGCGGCTCGTTCAGCCGGGAATAACTGTAGGCGGTGCTCAACCGGGGGAGAAACCCCGTGAAGGCTTCATTTTTTTTCGCTTCGGACGCCCGGACCCCCTCGCGGGCCGAGTGAACGACGACGTTTCGCTGCAGGGCCGTTTCAATGCTTTCCTGAAGCGACAGGGGGCCGTCGGCGGAGGCGGCCGATGCGATCGCACACCAGAGGAACGACAGGGGAATGACCCAAAACCGCTTCCGGGGACCCTCAGGCCGCTTCATCTCTTCCCACTCCTTTGAGAAACGTGTCCAGGACCACGGGCACCTTTTTCATGAGCGAACCCTCGGGTTTCATGACACACATGAACTTGAAGAAACTCATGATGCCCATGAGCGAATAGGTCATGGCCCGGGTGTTCGTGTTCTTGAAATAATTCCTCCTCACCCCTTCCCGGAGCATCCTGTCGACAAAGTCGACGTGACCCAGGAAATACCCGATGATCTGGTCCCGCAGGGTGGATTGACCGTCGTAATAGGAGACGCCCTCGCCGCGCATGAGCAACCGGTAAAAACCCCTGTTTTCCTCGACAAATTTGAAATGCGACGTGACAAGGGCCTTGAGTTTCCCGGGCGTGTCCCGCCCGCGGCGCACCGCCTCCTCGATGTCGGAGAACATCCGGCTGAGCTTCTCTTTCAACATCGTGGCATAGAGATCTTCCTTGCCCTCGAAAAATTGGTAGAGGCTCCCCGTGGCGAATCCCGCGGATCGGGCGATTTCGGCCATGGTGGTCTCATGGAAACCCTTCAGGGCGAACATTTTCTCCGCCGCCCTGAGGATTTCACTTCTCCGGAACCGAAACTCCCGTTCCTTTCGCTTCCGTTTTTCCATATTCTGAATCCTTGTTCATACTAATGAATATCAGTTAATATTTTGAATTCGCATTCATTTTCTTCGTAAACCCTTCGTTTGTCAAGGGGAAATATGGGCCCGCTGACGACCGGGGGGCCCGGGGGCGACGACGAAAATCCGGGGTCAGACCCGGAGGACGTATCCGATGAGGTCCTTGAGCATCGGCAGCATGAGCGTCACGGCGCGACGCCCTGCATCGATGATTTCGTCGGCGCGGCTGAATTCCAGGGGGCCGACGTGAGAGGCATGGGGAAGGACCATGACGTCGGGCGGGTCCCCCACCAGCCTCTGCTTGGCGATGCGATCGGCCATCAGATTGATGGAGGCGAGGACGACTTCCAGAAGCGAGGGGTCCAGAATCCCCCCCTCTTTCATGAGCCGGCCGAGCGCGAGGGATTTGCCCTGCTTCATCGTCGAATTGATGTATTCCGTCATGTAGCCCATGACGTGATCCCGGATGGCGGAATGATCGCCTTCGGTTTCCTTCCCCGAAAAATGTGAAACAAGCGCAGATTTCCCTTTCCGGAGCCGCTCGGTGACGTAGAGGGTCAGACCGGCAAGAAAGAGATCCCGCATTTTGATGTCGGACTCCTCGGCTTCTTCCGAAACGTCCGTCTTTGCCTCGGGGGTCGGAACGGCCCCGTCGGAGAGCTCGTAGCGAATCCGCACGTCGGTGTTGGGGTTGACGCCGATGACGATCTGGGCGCCCAGGGCGCGGCACAGCGATACGGGAACCGGATTGACAAGCCCGCCGTCTGCAAGCAGAAGGCCGTCCCGCTTCAGAGGCGTGAACATCCCGGGCATGGAGATGCTGGCCCGGATGGCGTTGATGAGCGATCCCTTTTGAAGCCACACTTCCTGTCCCGAAGCCAGGTCCGTCGCGACGGCGCCGTAGGGGATCGGAAGATCCTCGATGTTGACGTCCGCAAGCCTGTCGCGCATGTACTGGGCGATCTTGTCGCCGTCGATCAACCCGGAGCGCGGGAGAGGGAGCTCCATGAACTGAAGAAACTCCGCCCAGGAAAGCTTGCGCATGATCTGTTCCATCACGTCCAGTTTCCCCGAAGCGAAGGCCCCTCCCACGAGCGCTCCCATGGAGGACCCGCAGACGACGTCAATAGGGATATTCGCCTCCTGCAGGCCGCGAATGACACCGATGTGGGACAGGCCGCGGGCCGATCCACTGCCAAGGGCAAGGCCTATCTTGGGAGGCTTGATCATGGGTTATCCCCTATCGAACCTCAGGGTGTTCGCAATACGAAAAAAGAAGACAGATTTCCGAATGAAGAGATGACCATCAAAAACCGGTGAACCGATGTTCAAATCAAAAATGCAGGGTCCGCGAAGCAAACTCTCTTTCATGAGAGATCATTCCTGTTTTTAACGAAATTCATGACAACATTCAAGAAAATTATTTAAAATCATTGATCTTTCCGGTCCCGGATGCCCCGAGGGAGAACCGTCCCACCCCCGCCGCCGGCAGGCCCCTTTACGCAGCCGTCTTTTCGATTTTGACATCGCTTCAAAAGACCGGTATAAGGTGAATGATTTCCGGGACGGCCGGTAGATACATAACCCTATGTTTTTATAATCATTTTTGAGCATTTCTCCGTCTTTCGCCGCCCATGACGATCAGAGCCGTGATTTTTGACTGGGGAGGGGTTCTCATCGACAACCCTGTCGAGGAGATGATCCTTTATTCCGCTCGAGCGCTCACGGTCGACCCCGACGTCCTGCGGCCTTCTTTTCTCATGCACAAAGGGCTTCTTCAGGATGGCCGCATTTCGGAAAAAATGTTCTGGCATAGAGTCTGCGGCGATCTGAAAGCCGTAAAACCTCCCGGGTCATCCCTCCTGGACGAGGCCTTCCGCGCGGTCTACCGGGAAAGGGAGGATGTTTTCGCCCTGGCCGCCGGGCTTCACGCCCGGGGGTACAGGACGGCCGTCTGTTCCAACACGGAGGCCCCGAGCGTGACGTTTTTCCACGAAAAGAATTACCCCATGTTTGACGCTGCGGTGTTTTCCTGCCGGGAAGGTGTCAGCAAGCCCGACCCGAAAATATACGGGACGGTGCTCGACCGCCTGGGTGCCCGGCCCGGCACGGCGCTTTTTATCGACGATTCCCCGGAAAACATCGAAGGCGCGGAGAAGGCGGGGATGGTTGGCCTTCTTTTTCAAGACCTCTCTCAACTCAGGCGGGATTGCCGCGCGCTGGCGTTGAACATGGATGCCCCGTGAGCGATCCCTTCTCTCCCGGAGATGCAGCGATGGGCGAACGGGAAAAGGTCGTCGTGGCCTGGAGCGGCGGAAAGGACAGCGCCCTTGCCGTTTACGACATCAGAAAGTCGGGCACCTGCGAGATTGCATCCCTGCTCTGCACTCTGACGAAGGACTTTGACCGGGTCAGCATGCACGGCGTCCGACGAACCCTGATCGAGCGGCAGGCCGCTTCGATCGGCTGCCCCCTGCAGGAGGTTTTCATCCCCTGTCCCTGCTCGAACGAGGCATACGAATCCTCGATGGAAGAAGCCCTTCTGAGGTGCCGGGCGTCGGGCATCCGGAAGGTCGCCTTCGGGGATATTTTCCTCGAGGACATCAGGAGATACCGGGAAGACCTGGTGAAGAAAGCCGGCATGGGGTGCCTTTTCCCCCTCTGGGGCAGAGACTCCGGGGTTCTCGCCCGCTCGTTCATCGATGCGGGGTTCAGGGCCGTCGTCACCTGCGTGGACTCGACCCGCCTCGACCGGACCTTTGCGGGCCGGATCATGGATCATGCCTTTCTCGGAGATCTGCCCGAAGGGGTGGATCCCTCGGGTGAAAACGGGGAATTCCACACGTTCGTCTTCGACGGGCCACTCTTCCGGCAGCCCGTTTCTTTCGAACCCGGTGAGATCCGGCTCCGGGACGGCAGGTTTTATTTCTGCGATCTGGTGCCGGCCTGACCATATCCCGCGGAGAGCATCATGTCAAAAGCCTCCGAGATATACCGTTCCTGCACGGCGGGCCGCTCATCGGGCGAGCTCACCGCCCAGAACGTTTCTCTTTACACCGTCTCTCCCTTCAGCATCTATTGCGAGAAATTCGTCCCGGCCTCGGAGAAAGACCCCCTTGGCCCGTACCGGGAACTTCTGCAGGAGCGGGGCATCGAACACGAGACGGCCGTCCTCGAGAAGTTCCACCCCGGTCTCAAGCGCGTGGAATACACCGACAGCCGGCAGGGATTCAGACTCCTCCTGGATGAAATGGAGCGGGGTGCCGATGTCATCTGCGGTCTTCCCCTGATCTATCTGCCCGAGAATCTCCAGGGCCGCTTCGACATCCTCGAAAAAAGGCGGGGGCAGCCTTCCGTCTTCGGGCCCTACCACTACGTCGTCAAGGAGATCAAAGTCTCCAAGAACATCCGCGAGGAGCATATCCTCCAGGGCGCCTTCTACACCTACCTTCTTTCGAAAATCCAGAAGCACCTCCCCGAAACGTTTTTCATCATCAACCGCGACTTCGAGGAGACCGCCCATGACTACAGGAACCATGAAGCGGATCTTCTCAGGGCCATAGGGGGCACCCGGGCGATCCTGGACGGCCGGGAACTGCCGACACCGACCTACAATGCCGGCGAATGGCCCTGGAAAACCTATACCAATCACGCCGCGCTGAAAAGCCGTGATATCTCCCTTGTCAGCCGGGTCGGGCCCAAACTGAAGGAAAAACTCGTCGGTCGCGGATTCAGGAAAGTCTGGGACCTCTCGCCGTCCCGGATCAACGACCTGAAGAACATACCGCGCCTCGGCGACACCACGGCGCAGAAGCTGATCCGTTCGGCGCAGGCGATCCAGAAGGGCGAGCTGATCCTCCTGGACCGGTCGGCGCTCGATTTCCCGGCCCGGACCGTCGAAGTCTATCTCGATCTCGAAGGGACGGACCAGCCCGGGGACGAAGGGGAGCTTTCACAGGTGGATTACCTGATCGGCGCACTGGTCTGCTCATCGGGGAATGAAGATTACCGTTCCTTCGTGGCCTGGCGCCCCGCGGAAGAGGAGACCATGTTCAAAGCCTTCATGGCCTTCATCGGGTCCCTGAAAGACTGCGTCATCTACCACTGGCATCACTATGAACGCTGGCACATGAGAAAGCTGGCCGACCGATACGGAATGGCCGCCGAGGCGGATAAGACGCTTTTTCCGTTCATGGTCGATCTTCACCGCATGGCCATGGCGGCTTTCGTTTTCCCGACCTACACGAACGGACTGAAGGACATCGGCGCCTTTCTCGGCTACCGGTGGCGTCATGAAGACATCAACGCACTCGATGCCATCGCCTACTACCTCCGCTTTCAGAAGGATCCGGAGGGCTACCGGCAAAAGCTGCAGGCCGTCATCGACTACAATGAGGATGACTGCCGTGCCACGAAGCTCGTCAAAGACTGGCTCCAGGCGCGAAGCAGGGCGCTGACCGGCGAAGAGCCCCGCTGAAGGCGGCACCCGGGTCGAGGGCCGATAATTCTTTTGTGAATCGGGGCCGACTGTGGTAATTTACGTTCCCGTTGACGGTGACGCCGAAGGCCCACGGGCCCGTCCGCCGTTCTCCCGGGACGTCGTGCCCGGGGCCGCTTGATGACGTCACCTGCCCGCTGATCCGCTCCCGGGCCATGTTCTGCAGGATTCGCCGTGCCGACGACCAAACCCGTCCTGAGGTTCATACTGCTGCCCCTGTTGATCGCCGGGGGGTTCTTCCTGGTCTTCCACTTCGACCTCTACGGGCTGTTCCTCAGCAAAGACCGGTTCGAGGAGTATCTCACCTCCTTCGGTCCCTATTCCATCTTCGTCTTCATCCTCGTGCAGGTGCTCCAGGTCCTGCTGTCGCCCCTGCCGGGGGACGTCACGGGTCTGCTCGGCGGCTACCTCTACGGGGCTGTGATGGGGACCCTTTACTCCACCATCGGCCTCGTGATCGGTTCCATGGCGGCCTTTTACCTCGCCCGGTTGCTGGGCCTGCCCTTCGTGGAACGATTCGTCAAACCCTCCGTCATCCGGAAATACGACCATTTTCTGGAACACAAGGGCCTCTTCGTGTCCTTCGTTCTTTTCCTGATCCCCGGGTTCCCCAAGGACACGCTGTGCTACATCCTGGGTCTCAGCCACATGAAAGCGGGAAACTTCCTTGTGATCTCCACCTGCGGCCGTCTTCTCGGGACCATCCTGCTGTCGATCCAGGGGACTTCCGTACGGGAACATCAGGACACGGTGTTTTTCGTGATGCTCGGTATCATGACGGTGATCGCCCTCTTCGGTTATTTTCACGTGGGCCGCTGGCTGAAAGAACACCTGAGGGGGGAACATTCGAAATCTTAGGCGGGGTCTGCGAGGGGGGGCACATCCGGGCTCAGCGCTTCCGCGACCGGAGATAGTCGATGGCCCGGATGAAACCGGAAGCAAAGAAAGACCATTTCCCGGCGGGCAAAAGCCCTCCGGGGGCGGGGACTGAAAAGGGGGATTTCAAAAGGTCTCTTACCGCGGCCGCCTTCCCCCTGATCGCCTGATACTCCTCGACCACCGTCGAGATCTGTCGCGAAACGCTTCGAGCGGCGTCCGTGGCGCTTCGGATGTTTGCCGAGGTCTGCCGGAGATCGTTCAGGATCGCGGGCATCTCCCTGTTGACGCGCTCGAGAACCTGATCGGCGCTTCGGGCCGTTCGTCGTATCTGAATCAGAACCGGCACGACGACGATCGTCAGCAATAAAACAGCCAGACCCAGAATGGTCACGCTGATTTCCCAGTACATCGCGAAGGGCTCCCCCGGGTTTAAGAGATCGCTGAAAGACCCTCTCAGTCACTCATCTTCTTCATGATCCGGTCGGTCCGGCGGATGATGTCCTCTTCCTGTTCCTTCAGCCGCCTCATGAGGGACTCGTATGTTTTCCTGCTTTTGTCGAGGGCTTTCCCGCATTCGTTCTTGAAGGTGTCGGCGATGTCCTTCGCCTTTTCGGCCAGCGCCTCCCTCGTCTCCGCCCCGCCTTTCGGCGCGTAGAGGAGCGCCGCAACGGCACCGATCAGCCCGCCGATCAGGGTGCCGATCAGAAGCCCTTTCGCAAAATCATGTCTCTCTTCATTCATGACGGGACCTCCGGGATGCGTTGTTCAGGAGAATGAAAAAACGATCACCCTCTCGGACGGGTGGTTTCAAGGACGCTTCTCACCGTACCGATGATCAGGACGAAGGCCTTCAGGCCGGTGACGATATTCTTTCGAACTTCCCTCTCCATCCGGCCCTCGATCCCCGCGTAACCGCCCCGCAGGGAAGCGAAGCCCGTCGAGAGGCGGTCGATGCCGTCGTGCAGAAGCTCGAGGGTGCCGCCCAGCTGATTCGCCAGGCCCTCGAGCAGCTTCATATTGAACCGGGCCGCCCGGCTGATCTTTTCTTCGACGTGGAACCGGACGCTGCCGCTGACCTCGCTCGTCAGGGTCGTCATCTGCCGGACATCCTGAAGGATCGCCGGCAATTCCCTGTTCAACACCTCCAGGGTGACCTCCGCGTTCCTTGCCGTCTTGCGGATCTGCAGCAGCGCGGGGATCGCGCTAAGAACAAGGAGAAGAACCGCGACGCTGATCACGAAGAAACCGATTTCCCACGTCATCCTTCAGCCCCTTCCGGCAGTCAAGGCAGGCCCTCGTGAGACCGGACGTGCCGTCAGTCACCGATTTTTCTCTCCATCTCCTCGGCCTTCTTGGCCGCCTTTAACTCCAGTTCTTTCAGGCGGCTGATGACCGACTCAAACCCTTTTTTGCTTTTTTCGAGCGCGCCTTCGTATTCGTCTTTGACCCTGTCGGCGAGATCTTTCGCTTTATCCGCAATATCTTCCCTCAACTCCTGGCCGCTCTTGGGCGCATAGAGAAGCCCCACGACGACGCCCACGAGACCGCCGATGAGGAAGCCCTTCAACCAGTCTCCGCATCTGCTCTCGGACATAAAACACCTCCTTGCAAGGATTTCGACTCCTGCCCTGAATGAGAGACAATTTGAAATCAGTATAAATTTAATGTAAGGATGTGTCAACGCGTAAATCTCTTCAGGAACAGGCATCAGGATCCGCAAGCGGTTTCCCTGCCCGCCCGTCGTCCCGAAGGTTTTACGCTTCCATGCCGGAGGTCGGTTTGTCCCGGTGTGGACTTGAGGGACGATGGCGCGGTCATGTCCGGAGAGAAAGTCTCAAGAAGGCAGAAGGACATCTCAAGGGTCCTGCGGGACAGGAAAAAACGGCAGGGGCGGGACGGCGGGAAGGGCCGGAAGAAAAAGCCCTCGTGACCCCCGGACGGGGTTCGGGGGTCGGCCCGCCGCGTCGGCGGTCCCGGATGCAATTCTCCCGTTTCCGTGGAGGGCCCTTTCACAAAGAAAACAGAAGCGAGGTTCATGATGCGTTGGAAATGCCTTTTACCGGCCGTTCTGCTTCTCCTTTTCCTGCTGAACGGCTGCGCCGTCATTACGATCCCCCTTCTGCCCGCGACGGAAGAACTGCGGGAACGAACCGTCGAGGGTGAGGGAAACGAAAAGATCCTTTTGCTGGACCTCTCCGGTATGATCTCCGAGGAAAAGAGGCGCCGGCTGGGCTTCCGCGAAGAAGCCTCCATGGTGGATGAGCTGAAGGAAGCCCTCCAGAAGGCGGAAAGGGACAGGAACATCAAAGGGCTGATCCTCAGGATCAACTCTCCGGGCGGCACCGTCACGGCCAGCGACATCATCCATCACGAGCTCCTCGAACACCGGAAGCGGTCGGGGCAGCGGATCACGGCCTGCCTGATGGACGTGGGAACCTCGGGCGCCTACTACGTCGCGACGGCGGCGGACGAAATCGTAGCTCACCCGACGACGATCACGGGCAGCATCGGCGTCGTGGCGATGAAATTCAACGTCCAGGGGCTGATGTCGAAGGTCGGTGTGGAGCAGGAAACCATCAAGTCCGGCGCGATGAAGGACCTCTTCTCGCCCTTCCGTCCGAGCACGCCGGAGGAACAGAGACTCCTGCAGACCGTCATTGACACTCTCCACAGGCGGTTCGTGGGAGTGATCGTCGACGGCCGCAGGCCCATCACGCGGGAAGCCGTGGAAAAACTCGCCGACGGCCGCATCTACACGGCGGACCAGGCCCTGGAGCTGCGGCTCGTAGACCGCATCGGCTATCTCGACGAGACCATCCTGGGGATGAAAAAAGATCTGAACCTGGCAAGGGCCAGGGTCATCGTCTATTACCGTCCCGACGGTTACAAGAGCACCATTTACTCGGGCCTGCAGACACCGCCCCTGCAGCTGAACCTGCTCTCCATCAACGGACAGGAGATGCTCGCGCCGCCCGGGGTCCGCTTCCTGTATCTGTGGCTCCCCTGAAACGGCAGGGGTCACCCGGTCACCGCACTTCCCGGAACCCGGTAGACGTAGATCGGGTCATTGTGAAGGGTCGATGGTGCGTGCAGCACCGCCGCGGGCTGCCAGCCCGGCAGGGGAAAATTGCAGGAGACAACCCTGGCCCCGGGCCGCAACTCCGAGGCCAGTTTATCGGCCAGACGCGCCATGACATCGGGAAAGAGATAGCAGAAAACGACGTCGGCTTCGCGAAGGTCCGCCTTCCAGAAGTTGCCCCAGCGGACCCGGATGTGACCGGACCCGATGCACAGGGCCCGGGCCATGAGGTAGGCCACCGGGTTGATTTCGAAGCCCAGACAGCGGACGCCGTATCTCCTGACGGCCTCCCGGAGGACCCGCCCGTCGCCGCATCCGACATCCAGCAGGAAATCCGTGTCTTTCATCGGCACGGCATCGAGAAAGGTCCGGATCTTTACCCTGGCCGTTGAGGTGAACATGGCGCCCTGTGTAACGGGGAAAACGGCGACAACCGCCAGGGCATGAACCATCTTGACGACGATCAGGATGCCGGCGATGAGCATGATGGCGAAAAGCCAGGCGGGCATGGCAACCTCCGTTCCCCTTATAGATGAATTTCCGGACGCTGTCAAAATTGTGCTTCGGGCCGGGGCCGCGCTGTGCTATAAAGCGGCAAATCCCCCCGAGAAGGGTGCCTGAACATGATCGACCTTCAAAAAATTGATTATTCCGCCCTGGACCGCCCCGACATCGTTTTCTCCCTCTTTCACCCGCGTCCCGCCTGGGGGGCCGGCGCCCCTCACACCGCCGTCCAGGAGCTGCTCATCCCCGTAGAAGAAAATGTCGTCGTGGGAGCCCATTTCCACAGGGCCGGTCCGGACTTCCCCGTCATACTCTTTTTCCACGGAAACGGGGAGATTGTGGAGGACTATCTCGATCTGGCCATGATCTACCTGCAGCTGGGATTCAATTTCTTCCCCGCTGACTACCGGGGTTACGGCCGCTCCACGGGAAATCCGACGGTGACGGCCATGCTGCGCGACGCCCACGTCATCTTCGAATACGTGAGAGGCTGGATGAAAGAGCAGGGTTACGGCGGACCGCTCATCGTCATGGGCCGCTCCCTGGGAAGTGCCTCCGCCCTGGAGCTCGCATCCTCCTACACCGAGAAGATCGACGGGCTCATCATCGAAAGCGGTTTCGCCTACACGCAAAGCATCCTGCGCATCCTGGGCATCCACATGGACGCCATCGGCATCCGCGAGGAGGACGGCTTCCGGAATCTCGACAAGATGAGAACCTTCGGCAAACCCACCCTGGTCATTCACGCCGAAAGGGACCAGATCCTGCCTTTCGCCGACGGCGAGGCCCTGTTCGAAGCCTGCCCCGCCGCGGACAAGGCCTTCCTCAAAATCCCCAGGGCCAATCATAACGACATATTCCTCGTCGGTCTCAAGGAGTACATGGGAGCCGTGAAAGGGCTGTCGGACCGGATTCGATCCCGGAAGGTCATCTCCTGAACCGGTTTGCCCTTTTCTTTCCCCTTCATTTCCGTCCCGCCCGCCTCTCCCGGCGTCTTATCCGGTTGCGAGGGCACAAAGATTGCAATTTTTCGTCCCGATGGATCGTTTCTCATACGCGCCAGGGGCCCAGATCACACAAAGAGCCTTAAAAAAATAAGGAGATCGGCGAATTTTGAAACCGGATGTCGACCTTGAAAAGGAACTGAATCTCCTGGGGTTGCTGGACAAGGCCAGGGAGATATACAGCGAGATAGGGGAAGATGCCGCCCTTTCTTACATCAAGTCGAGCTACCGCCTGCTCTCCAAGATCTACCACCCCGACCTCCATCAGAAAGACCGTCTGAGAGCCGAGGAAATACAGAAGAAAATCAATAAAGTAGCTTCCACCATCAACCGGACTCCGGATTACTCTCTCGTCGAGTATATCAAAAAGGACCGAAAAGAGGACCGGCAGGAGAAGGTCAGGAAGAGATGGAGGGTGCTCGTCGTCGAGGACGAGTTCGGGCTCCAGGATGTCCTGCGAAGCGTCCTCACCATGGAAGGTTACGAAGCCCGTGTCGCCGTGGACGGGCTCAACGGGTACAGGGTTTTCAGGGAATTCAGGCCGGACCTCATCATCACCGATGTCGTCATGCCCAACATGAGCGGCATAGAACTCATCCAGAAGATCCGCAGGGAGACACCCCGGATCAAGGTCATCTTCATGAGCGGTTTTTTCGGCGTAAAAAGGTTGAAGAAGGAACTCGATGACGAAATCATCAACAACAATTACCCGACGCTATCGAAGCCTTTCAAAGTCAGTCATATGCTCGATGTCGTGAAGGATTATCTCGGAAACTGATCCGTCAGGGAAAAAGAAGCAGAAAAAACCCCCGATCCGTCGGATCGGGGGTTTTTTGCATGCGTAAAGCCCGGGTTTCGTGAAAGCCTTTGGTACCCCACAGCCGCGGAGGTCGGCCGGGGGGCTCGTTTTTAGCCGCTCCGCTTCAGCCAGGCGTCCCGATAGAGCCGGCCGATGCAGAGGAAAATGGCCAGGACGAAAAGGCCGATCATGAAATTCGGGGCGGTGTTGAGGATCTGGTCGATCCAGTAGCCCACGTAAAGGAAAATGAATGAGCTGATCACCATGGCAAAGCTCCAGGCGCCGAGAATGAGCACGCTGGAGTAACTTGCCCCTGTTTTGGTTGTTTTTGTGGCCAGCATTGTCTTTTCACCTTCCGCTAAAAGGAGCATCCACCGCTGTTACAGCCGCTCTTCCAGACCCTCTTTCAGCCGACCATGGTCCTCAGGGCATCCACAACGGGCGAGGTGAAGAGCGCCACGAGCACGGCGTAAAGAGCGAAGGAACCGACGGCTTCCGTCAGGTATATCCTCTGATACTTGTGTTTCAGGGAGATGATGATCATCCCTCCGACAATCAGGGCACCAAGGTGGAAATAGGGGAAGTTGTCGGCGCCCGTTGCCGCGAATTCGGCATAGCCGAACGTCGAGGTGATGAGAACCACAAAAACCGTCAGGATCATCGTCTGAAGTGCCTTTTTCATTTTACCGTCCCTCCGTAAGAATGATTATTTCATGATTCCGTGTGTCGCTTCCGACATTTGTTATTGAAATTGGCGTGCCAGAAGAGGCTTCTTTGCAAAATATTTTATAACATACTGAATATATTGGATAATTGTATAATAGCCGCGGATTCAATGACCGGGGGGAAACGGCCCGGAAGACGATTTTTTTAAAGAAACGTTAAATTTTGTTTAAAAAAACATTAAATAAATTCAACCTCAAGAGTCATATTTCACAAATTGTTACAGCCGCTGCAATCACCCGCCCCGGACCCGGCCCGGTATAAAGAAAACGGCCAGGACGAAACCCACCAGGGTCAGCACCGTACAGACGATGAAAGTCGTTGTGAACCCGATATGATCCGATAACAACCCTCCCATGGTCGGCCCGATCACCCAGCCCAGATTCCAGGTCATGTTGTAAATCCCCATGGCCTTCCCCCGTTCCTCCTGCGAGACGAGGTCGGCAATCAGCGCCGCCGCTGCCGAGCCCATGGCACCCCAGGACAGCCCCTCCCCGATCTGAATGATAAAAAGCTGCCCGTAACTGCTGCTCAGGGCGTACCCCAGAAAGACAAAAGCAAACCCCGCCATGGACAGGATGAGGATTTTCTTCCTGCCGAAGCGGTCCGCGAGCATGCCCCAGAGCGGCGCCCCGATGGCACCGGCCGTCGCGCCCGCCGTGTAGAGAAACCCCACCTGGCTTTTTGTCAGGCCGATCGAAGACATGTAGATGGCGAGAATCGAGTAGACGATCCCCGTGCAGATCATGAATGGAAACACCGTGAGGCAGACGACGTATAGATCCCTTTTCTTGTTCATTTCTCCCCCTTCCCGTCCTTGAAAACATCCGGGACAAGACCGTCTCGTCGAGGCCATATCCCATGGTCCCTCTTTTGTGCAATGTGAAAGTTCGAATGCGGGTGATGTCGCTCCCGGTGCCGGGGCGGCAGGGAAAGGTCGAAACGATCCGCGGTCGATCACGGGCCGGCAGCCCGTAACGGGATCCGTTCAGTGAAGAGAGTGATCAGACCTTGCTTTCCCGGTAATACTGATTGACCCGGGCAATATAGGTTCTGGTTTCCTGCGGCATCTTTCCGGGGCGCCTTTCGACATTGCCCATGCCCCAGTTGTACGCCGCAAGGGCGAGATCTCTGTTGTTCCCGAAACGATCCAGGAGGCTCTTGAGATAACGGGTTCCGCCCATGATGTTTTCCGCGGGATCATAGGGGTCATGGACGCCCAGGTCTCTCGCCGTTTCCGGCATGAGTTGCATGAGACCCATGGCTCCTGTCGGCGACGTGCTGTCCTGCCGGTAACCGCTCTCCGCCCGTATGACCGCCCGGATCAGGTCGGGATCCACGCCATAGGTCTCCGAGGCATGATCGATGATGTCGGAATATAAGGCGGCAGCCGATTTGCTTTTCACCGGCATGACTTTTTCGCCGGCTGTTCGATATGCCTCCCGAGCGCGCTGAAGGGGCTCCCTTTCGCCCAGCACGAACGGCACCGTTATTTCGGAGGCGGACTTCCGCCGTTCGGAACCATAGCCGGGCGGTGCCGCTGCAGTGTCCGGCGTCAGGACTTCTCTGCGCTCCTCCTCGATTCTTCGCCCGCAACCGGCAGGTCGGCTCTCGATGGTCGCCTCTGCCGCCTTTGCCCCGTACAACCGGCGGCAGTGCTCGATCAGGCCTCCGCCGCCGACGGTATTGCCGTCTCTCATCGCCGACGAAAGGCCGTAGAGCGCTGACGAATCGATGCCCGTTGTGATCTTTCCGTCCGTTTCTTCCCGCCCGCCGAGCTCTCTCATGATGCGGAACAGCGACTCGTTGAATCGCATCTGCGCCTCGAGGAAGCGGATGATCCCGGCGAGCCTTTCGGGGTCGATCCGTCGTGAAGACGCCGGGGCCGGTGCGAGGCTGCCGAGTTCTTTGAGCACACTTTCGACGGTCACATTGAAATCACCGGCTGCCCCCGCAGCTTTCGCGGCCGGTCCGGCGGCACCCGGGCGGTTCAGGAAGCCCGTGATGGACGGCATCAAACTTTTCATCTCGAATCCCGTTAAATTCTCGATTCTGATCTCATAACAATCAAATACTGTGCCACGGCCTGCCGTTTTTCTTAAGTTAGTGGTCCGGCACAGGACAAACGTTCAGCGTTTCTCCGTTGGCCTTTCACGGCAGCGGACACGTAATTCATATTGCGACGCCGCTGTTGATCCTCGGGCTCTTATGGCATGGCTTCTGCACAATATGGCTGTAAAACAAAGGAAAAACGGCGGTTTCCAACATTATTTATAGCTAAAAGGAGTCGGGACAACAAAAAATGGTGCTGAAAAAATGGATTAAAAAAACTCTTTTTAACGGCAGGGAGGTCCTTCTTTACGAATCACGCCAGATGCACGGATTTATGCAGCTCATAATGAAGCCAAGAAATACGGGCGAACGGTGGACCGTCGAGGAGAAAAAAAAGATCAGAGGATATTTTAAGTGCATTTCCCTGTACATTCCTTTTTTGATCGTCTTCATGATGCCGGGAGGCCTGTTTTTCCTTCCGATTCTCTCGTCAATCCTCGACAGGAGAAAAATGAAGAGAGTGCGGGTGGAAATCCCTGTTTTTACGTCAAAATAATCGTTTCATCAATCATTGGAGAAACCCTATGAAGGACATGGCCGTTGACAAACTGCTCCGTGAGGCAATCGAAAGACTTGAGAGGGATAATGCCGTCTTCTGCGATGATTCGGCTGTCTTCGACAGCATCAGAACAAGAATTCTTGATCAGGCCGACGGCCGGGACGGCGGCCGCGGCCGTTCATCAAAAAACAAGGTGAGAAACAAATAGCTGTTCCCCTTCCGGCAGGCCCGGATACCCCTCCCGACCCGGGGCATCTTTTTATTGTTTGCACACCCCTGCCCCCAGCCAGCCGTTCGCCCTTTCCCCGGCGACAGCCCTGTTTTTCGACATTCACCGGTTGCAAGTTCCGGCAGGAATACCCTGCGGCCTAATAGGGTTTGATTATTTGAAAGAAATGATTTATCTCACACCACAGGAAAGAAACATTCCGGGAGGGCGGTGCCGATGGAAGGGTTTTCTGTTTTCCTCTTTTTGTTCGGGATACCCCTTTTATTGTTCAGTCCCTGCGCAATGGGCAAAAAGCGGCACGGGAGGGGGAACGAAACGACCGTTGCTTTTTCATTTGGTGCCTGGGGCGGGAGTCGAACCCGCATGAAACCAGGTTTCGAGGGATTTTAAGTGCATAAACGATCTTTTTGGAAAGGCCCGTGTTATCAAGGTTTTCTTGATTTCACGGGCTTTTTGTTTTATCAATTCAGTTGGCAAATGTTAGATGATTTTCGGAAAAAACGGCCACGGCGGGCACAAAATAGGCACAAGTCTTGGGATAAGTTTCTTAGAAATATATTCCTGTATCGTGAGGCAAGCTGAATATCCTCTTAACTTAGTCGTTGAGAATAAAGAGTTCATATTATGGGTCTTCCGGGATTGCTGTGCATAAATCAGGGTGATTTTGGCTCTTTGATATACGAGGTGATGACCTTGAGCATCAGGTACTCCTCGTTGGTGATGCCGTAAGCTCTGCGCTGGATGACGCGGATCTTGTTGATGAGGCCTTCCATAAACCCCAGGGAGACCTTGTGATCCGGGTTGCAATAACTGACGATCCCGTCCCAGTGGCGCTCGATCATCTCGGCGAACTTCTCGAAGGGCTCGAGCCGCTGCCAGCGCAACTGGGCTTTCCAGTTCTCGAAGAATCGCCGGGCCCAGAGCGGGTGCCTGTAATCCCAGAGCTGCCCGAAGGACTCCTTGAGCAGATAGGCCTTGTGGAGCCGTTTGTTGGCCTTCAGCAGCATGCGCAGGGCCCGTCGGCCCTCGGGATCCAGATTGGCTTTGTGGGACAGCAGCGTATAACGTTGTCCCTTGATGAACTTGCGCTCTTTGTCATTGACGCGTTTGTACTCGCTGCGCCGGACCCGATTCAGGGCACAGGAAATCGATACGTGTCTCGGAGTGTTTTTGCCGTCAGCATCAAACCACTCTACAGACGCCGTGTACGCGTGTCAACTTTCAAAGAGCGTTTAAACAACTATTACACAGACTTATCTCTGTTTCGCTGCACAACAAAGTCGGAAGAACCAAAAAAGAAATGGGCAACCTGATCTCAGAAATGTCAAAGAACCCGTCCAAAAGCTTGATTCTATAAGGGTCGACGAACCAGTATCAGGCTATTTTGGCCAGAAGTGGGTTCGTCTGAATATTCAAGTTTGCCGCCCGCCGGATTCGTTCACGCTGCCCCGACTTGTTGAGTCAGCGTAAACCGGGCTCAGGCAGAGGAAAGGAGGTTTGTGCATGGGTGAGCAGATTACAGGAAAGGTTGAGGTGCTGACAGGTGCTGGCAAGATAACGATCACTCTCGACGGCAATTACGCGGCTGTCCAGGCAGGTGGTAATGGCCAGGATGGAGTCTTGGTGTTGGATGACAGCTCAGGCATGAGAAGAGTCCACCTTAACAGCCGGACTGGCCTGATCTCCCTCAAGAACGCGAGCGGGGAGGATATTTTAACGATAGGAAGCAGCGGCAACATAAACATCAGGCGTAAGATAGACTCAGAATCCCCCAAAGAAGTGCTCATCTTTAATGCGAATTCAGCTGCGCTCTCAATTGGCGGAAGTGGTGCCTACGGCAGCATTGTCATCAGGAACATCAATAGAGAAGTCGCTCTCGCCTTTTCCGCAGCGCAGGGCACCTTGGCCGTCGGGGGCTTGGGTACGCGGGGGACGATCATCCTTCGAGACGCCCGGGGCGGGACCAACCTTCAGCTCGACAGTGCCGGCCAATTAACGGTCAAGGGCATGGGTCGAATCCTTGTCCAAAACCCTGAAGGCAAGAACAGCATCAGCATAGAGGGCGGGTCCGCAGGCGTTACGGTGGGCGGCGGTGGAACGAACGGGACGATTGTGCTTAGAAACCTGCAGGGGCAGAACACGATCAAGCTCGACGGCAAAGAAGGTGACATCATCCTGCAGAACGCCGATTGTGCGGAGCACTTCGAGGTTGCGGACCCAACGGAGATCGATCCGGGTACCGTGGTTATCCTTGATGAGAAAGGTCGCTTGCGGCAGAGCATGAAGCCCTACGACAGGAAAGTTGTCGGGGTTGTTTCGGGAGCGGGCGGTCTGAAGCCGGGCATCCTCCTGGATCACAAGCCTGCCGAAAAGAACAGGAACGCAGTGGCGCTGGTAGGCAAGGTATATTGCAAGGTTGATGCGACGGTCGCCGCCGTCGAGGTCGGCGATCTTCTCACCACGGCCAGCACGCCCGGCCATGCGATGAAGGCGAGTGATTCTACGAAGGCGTTCGGGGCTGTGTTGGGCAAGGCCCTCAAACCGCTCACATCGGGCATGGGGCTGATCCCCATCCTGGTTGCGCTGCAATAGCGATAGAAAGGTGTGCTGGATGTCCCTCGCCCACGCGCAATGAGGACAGGCGCCAGCGGGACGTCCGGCCAAGGAGGTGACCGCATGAAAAGCCTTAAGCAATCCCTTGCAAGGGTGGGCATACGAACGCCTTTCACTATTCCCGGCGGCTTTCATACGTGCCCACCGAGCATGCTCAAACTAGTACAGATCTTGAATGCACCCATGCCCGATCTGGATAAACTGGATCACAGGATGGTGCACGATTTCAGTGAAGAGGCTGCTCAGGGCGTAGCGTACGCTTACGACGACGTATGGTTTTTGTCCGCGGAAAAAAACCTCTTCAAATATTCCATCAAAGGGCCCGATCTTTTCAATCCCAGGGTATATCGTCTCAAGAAGAAGAGTCTCTCCATGATGATTGGTGAGTCAGACATCAATACCGCCGGCCATAATTTCGATCACATCGGCGGAATCTCGTGGTATGACGGGCTGCTTTTCGCCTCTATCAGAGACGGAGGAAAAAAGAAGGCGCATATCGTGCTGGGCCTCAGCCGCAATCTTGACGTGGTGGGTTACTCGTGGCTTGCGAAGGGAACAGCCGATACCTGGTGCACGGTCAATCCATGGAACAGGCTGCTTTACATGTCGACCGAAGAATCAGCACGATACTTCATAGTCTATGACGTCTCTGAATACTATCGAGCACTCGGCCAACCTGATCGGTGGGGACGGCAGATCCGCATGCCGCTCACCCAGAAGAAATTTGTCCTTTACAAACAGAACGGAAGTCCCGATGAGGCGACGGGCGTCCAGGGTACGGCCTTTTCTCCCAATGGCCGTCTGTATGTTGCATGGTATGTTAAACACCTCACGTATTGGACCAATCATCTTCGGGTGTACAATGCGCTCACCGGCATGCGGCTGGACGACAAGACCTATGATTTCGCCGGGGTCTATGATGAGATCGAAGGATTGACCGTACACCCTTCAGGATACATCTACGTCGCGGTGTCGGACTACGACATTTCGAGCACCGACGAATTCGAGCTACACGCGTTCAAGTACAAAGACTCCACTCAGCCTGTGTGAGTGAGAGCCTCGGACTCACGGGCGCTCCTCTCAGCCCCAGGGTCTCTCTCGAACGGTGCTTGTGCCGGCAATTTGTCCTGACGTGATGCATTCCGCTATGTTTTCCATGGTCTCGTAGATGTGACCGAACATGGAGCCGAGCTCACCAACAGCATAGAGCCTGGGGATGGGTTTTCCAAACGGGTCAAGGACCTGCTGCCGGGCATTGTGCATAGGTCCTCCCTGGGTATTTGAGATGAGCGGCCACACCTTGATGGCGTAAAAGGGTGGAGATGCGATCGGGCCAAACATGGAGTCGGGGCCCCTGAAGAAGTCAGGGTCTATCTTCCCTGCTGCAACGACCTCGTTCCAGCGCGCTATCGTTTTCTCAAGCCTTAGAACGGGTCTGGCGAAACTGGACAGGTGCATAAGTGGGGAAACGGCTCTACAATGATCCGGGGAGGGACATCGTATGAGCAAAAGACCCGGACGGAACCATGCACCGGCCTTCAAGGCCAGGGTGGCCCTGGATGCCCTGAGGGGCGATCAGATAATCGTGGAGCTTGCCGAACGGTATCAGGTTCATCCGAACCGGATTGCAGAGTGGAAGAAGCTGCTTTTGGAGCGCGCGGCCGAGATCTTCGGCAAGGACAAGAAGGACGATCAGGGGCCGAGCGTAAAGGATCTGCACGCCAAGATCGGTCAGCTGTCGATGGAGAACGATTTTTTATCCGTCGCGCTCGGTCGCATCGGCGATGCGAGCGCCAGGCGATGATCGACAAGGGGGATGCTCTTGCCGTGACCCGGCAATGCGCTCTTCTGGATTTGTGCCGGTCGAGTCTCTACTACAAGCCGGTTGCGCTGAGCGCGAAGGATCTGGAGCTGATGCGCCGGATCGACGAGATCCATCTGGCCTTCCCGTTCTACGGCAGCCGCAAGATCCGGAACGAGCTCTGGGCCAAAGGGCTATGACGTAGGACGGGACCGGGCGCGCCGCCTGATGCGCCGGATGGGCATCGATGCGCTTTACATCAAGCCGAGGCTGTCTGCCTCGCACCGGGGGCACAGGAAGTATCCTTGCGTCTGCTGTGGCGCCAGGGACCCCGCGCCCCCGAGGGCCTCGATGCCTTTATCCAAGGGCTACAGCGTGACGGCTTCCGTCAGTCGGCCGAGCACCTCCAAAACGCTCAGCCGGAAACCTTCAGCTGGCAAGCCGAAAAGGGCTTTGCCTTCACGACGACCGCTCCCCTGGAGCGGGAGATGAGGGAGCTCAACCGCAGGGCCGATGTCGGTGCCCGGTGGAGCGAACGCGGAATCGAAAACATCCTGACAGTGCTGTTCCATTACAGGCTCAATGAAAAACCTATAATGCCCCTAAGGGCGTATCCGTAGGTAACGTTTTTTTGTTGCAATCAGGAAAATAACATCCGTAAGGGTTTCTTCGAACACGGGGATTTCCTGGCCGTCCGGAAGGTCCTCCCGGAGTACCTGCGGGGCTTTGTCACTTTCGCGTACAGGGTCGGATGGAGGTTCACGAAGATCAGCACCCTCACCTGGGCGCAGGTCGACCTGAATCAACGCATCGTGCGGCTCGAGGCCGGCGAGATGAAGAACGCCGAGGGGCGCGAGGTTTACCTTGACGAAGAGTTGAAAAAAGTCTTTATTGAGCAGGCCGCCAGAAGGCTGAAGGCGGGCAAGCTCAGCCCCTACGTCTTCCCGAATCATGACAGGACCGACCGGATCAAGGACATCCGGGGCACCTGGGGGGCCGCCTGCATGGCGGCGGGCTTCTTCAGACTCGAGCAGGACGGGGAAAAGACGGTGAAGGTCCCTACCCGCCTATTCCACGACTTCCGGCGGACGGCCGTCCGGAACATGGTACGGGCCGGGATCCCGGAACGGGTCGCCATGATGATCTCGGGCCACAAGACCCGGAGCGTCTTCGATCGGTACAACATCGTGAGCGACGCGGATCCGAGAATCGCGGCAGCCAAGCAGGAAGCCTATCTTGAGACTCAAATGGGCACAATTTCGGGCACAATTTTGGAATTTGAGAAAAAGCGGGAGAGTGTTTAGCGGGCTAAGTTATTGAAATCGTGGTGCCTGGGGCGGGAGTCGAACCCGCACAGAGTTAAACTCCGAGGGATTTTAAGTCCCTTGCGTCTACCAATTCCGCCACCCAGGCAACTTTCTAAATTCCCGAGTCATATATTATTTCTCAAAAAAGGTGTCAAGGTGATATCGGTTCGGATGATGCCGTTTCATTGATGGCCTGCTCGTTTCCGGCTGAAAATATGAAGATGGAGGTCTTACGGTGCTGGTGGATGTGGACCGGGTCATAGCGGGGGGAAGGATTCTTACGATGGACGACCGGGGCGCGGTCATTCAGGACGGCGCTGTCGCCGTCCACGGGACGGACATCGTTGCCGTCGGAGAAAGAAAGGACGTGGAGGCCCGATTCAGGGGCCGGGAGGTGATCGACGCCGATCGGTGCCTCGTCATGCCGGGGCTGATCAACTGCCACACCCATGCCGCCATGACCTGCTTCAGAGGGATTGCCGACGACCTGAGCCTCATGGACTGGCTCAACAACTACATCTTCCCCGCGGAGGCGAAGAACGTCGACAGGGAACTCGCGTACTGGGGCAGCATGCTTGCCTGCGCCGAGATGATCAAATCGGGGACCACGACCTTCTGCGACATGTACATCTTCGAAGACGAGACGGCCATGGCGGCTCACAGGGCCGGGATGAGGTGTCTCCTCGGGGAAGTGCTCTTCGATTTTCCCTCACCCAACTTCAAGACGCCGAAGGAAGGCCTTCAGTACACGAGAACTCTCCTCGAAAAATGGGCCGATGACCCCCTGGTGAACATATTCGTCGAGCCCCATGCCCTCTACACCTGCTCGCCGGAGCTTCTCAGGGAGTCGAAATCCCTTGCCGATCGTTACGCGGTCCCCGTCGGCATGCACTTTCTGGAAACACGGTCGGAACTGGAAGAACTGAGCGAAAAATTCGGCAGGAAACCGGTCCGGCTCCTCGATGATCTCGGCCTCCTCGATGAACGTTTCATCGCCTTCCATGGCGTGTGGATGGACGACGAGGACATGAAGGTTTTCGCGAAGCGGAACTGCAAGGTCGTTCATCAGCCCGAAAGCAACATGAAGCTGGCCTCGGGCGTCGCACCCATCCCCGACATGCTCTCCGCGGGCATCACCGTAGGACTCGGCACGGACGGCTGCGCCAGCAACAACAACCTGGACATGCTCCAGGAGATGGACACGGCGGCGAAACTTCACAAGGTCCATCGCCTGGACCCCACCGTCATGGACGCCCGAACCGTCGTCGATCTGGCCACCCGCATGGGCGCCAGGGTCCTCGGCATGGAGAGGCTCGTCGGCATCCTGCGGCCCGGCATGAAGGCCGACATCGTGATCATCGACCTGGACAGGCCCCACCTGACGCCGATCTATCACGAACATTCCCATATCGTCTACGCCGCCACCGGCGCCGACGTCGAGACGGTCCTGATCAACGGCAACGTCGTCATGAGAAATCGCGAACTCCTCACCATCGACGAAGAGCAGGTCATGGCGCGGGTCAGGGAGATCGCCCGGCGAATCAGGAAAAGCCTGAACCTTCCGTAAGAACATGAATCCGGAAACCGATGTTGACATCCTGATACGGGGCGGGACACTCCTGACCATGTCGGAGGCCATGGAGATCGTCCACGATCCCGTGATCGGAATCCGGGACGGCAGAATCCTCTTCATCGCCCGGCCCGGTGAACCCGCCTTTCCGGTCCGCGCCGGGGAGACGATCGACGCATCCCACTCCATCGTCATGCCCGGTCTGATCAACTGCCACACCCATGCCGCCATGACCTGCTTCAGGGGGATTGCCGACGACCTGAGCCTCATGGACTGGCTCAACAACTACATCTTCCCCGCCGAGGCGAAACACGTGAACCGGGAGATGGTTCACGCGGGCTCCCTTCTCGCCATCGCCGAGATGATCCTCTCGGGCACGACAACGTTCTCCGACGGATACTTTTATGAAAGCAGCGTCGCCCGGGCCGCCCTCGAAGCGGGAATGAGAGCCGTCACGGCCCAGGGGTTCATAGATTCGCCGGGCGCCGGGAAGGATGCCTTGCCCGGAAACGTTCGGATCGCAGAGAAGTTTATCGAGAAATGGTTGCGGAAATCCCCGCTGGTCATTCCCGCCCTCTTCTGTCACTCCCCCTATGCCTGCTCACCGGAAACCCTGAGAAGCATCAAGGAAGTCGCGCGGCAGGCGAAGGTCCCCTACATCATCCACCTTTCCGAAACACGGGATGAAGTGAAGATCATCCGGGAGCGTCACGGGGTCTCCCCCGTGATGCACCTGGAGAAGACGGGCGTCCTCGATGAAGCGACGATTGCCGTTCATTGCGTCTGGCCGGATGACCGGGAGATCGATCTCCTGGCCGAAAGAGGGGTGAAAGTTTCGCACAACCCCGAAAGCAACATGAAGCTCGCCTCCGGTGTGGCCCCCGTGCCGGACATGCTGAGGAGGGGGGTCACCGTGGGGCTGGGCACGGACGGATGCGCCAGCAACAACAACCTGGACATGTTCCAGGAGATGGGCACGGCGGCCAGACTCCACAAGGTCCGGCGGCTGGATCCCACCGTCATGGACGCCGCGACAGTCGTCAAAATGGCCACCCGGGAAGGCGCGAGAGTCCTCGGCCTGGCCGATCAGATCGGATCGATCGAGCCCGGCAAATGCGCCGACCTCATCCTCCTCGACACGCGGAAACCCCACCTCACCCCCCTTTACAACTGCTATTCGCAGCTCGTCTACGCCGCGAGCGGAGCCGACGTGTCGACGGTCATCATCAACGGAAAAATCATCCTGAAAGAAAGGCGGTTCCTCGACTTCGACGTCGAGGACGTCATGAACCGGGCGAGAAAAATCGCTGCGGAGATCGGGAAAGCGCTCCCCTGATCATCGGACCTTCAGGGCGCGGGGCCGCCGTCACCATTCGACGCCCCGGGTCTTCAAAAGCTCCTGGATGTCCTTCGAGCCGAGTCTTGCCGCCGCCTTCATGTCCTCCAGGGCACTGACATGGTCGTTCAAATCCGTGTAGAGAGCCGCCCGGCCGGTGTAGGCCGCCACGAAGTTCGGCGCGATCTCGATGATCCTGGAATAATCCTCAATGGCCTGGTGGTAATTCCGGGTGTTCTTGTAGGCCGCCGCACGGTTGAAGTAAGCCTCGATATATTCCGGGAAGACAGCGATGGCCCGTGTATAGTCCTGGATGGCCCGATCGTAGTTCTCCAGTTTGAAGTACGCATTCCCCCGCTGAAAGTAAAGGGCCCCCTCCTCCCTCAAGGGATGGGTGACGGAAGCCGGCCTGTCCCGCCCTGTCTTCTGCAGACTGTCGTCCGGACCCGAAAGGGCCGCCGGCAGATCCCCTTCATCCGCAGGGTCCGCCTGTAAGGCACCCTCATCAGCGGACGGCTGATCGAAAGCGATCTCAACCGTTTTGTCCTTTCGCCGGCCTTTTCTGAACTTGTCGAAAAACCCCATTTTCGAACGGTCCCGCCATGGTGAAAGGGTTGAAGATCGAACAGGATGGAAGTTCCACCCTCCTCCTCACACTCCTTTTAATATAAGCCTCGAACGCTCCGTTTACAAGACCGACCTGAAAACAGCGAATTGCCTCACAATAAATGTTACCGGAGGTGAAGATGCATAATGGTCGTTGACTCATAATTCATGTTACCGGGAGAGAGACTTTCTCCAGGAGCCATGACGATGAGTCCGCGAACCAAACGCGA